>Ga0247727_10003356_pt1 | contig 35413 bp, 18 predicted proteins | sample WisWelCaveWW1625_FD_202498 | JGI IMG/M metagenome (GOLD analysis project Ga0247727, IMG submission 202498) | Biofilm microbial communities from Wishing Well Cave, Virginia, United States - WW16-25 | ecosystem: Environmental > Aquatic > Deep subsurface > Groundwater > Cave microbial mat | place...
TGAGGCACCAATTTTCGGCGAATTGAGAAATTTGCTCTCTGTTGAAATCGAGCAGCGTGAGATGGAAAACATCTTCGGCTTCCAACGGCGCTTCGCGATAGCCGACGATGCGGCTGGTGATGACGAATTTGTTTGACTGACCGGTCGCTGGGAGCGACCGGTCAGTATTGCCACGATAATTGAGATAAAAATTCTTCACATGATGCACGACGCGACTGCGCTCGCTCGGATCATGAACTTCATCCAAACCGTCGAGCAACACCAGCGCTTTGCCGTTTTCCAAAGCGTCGTAAAAAAGCGGCGCGGGATTTTCCGGAAATTCCTGCAGGCCTTTGTAAAACTCCGGCAGAAATTCCCGCAAACTCAAATGGGGATGCGCCTGCAAAGCATTGGCATAAGCCGCGAGCGGCAGAAGAATGGGCAAGCGTTTTTCATGGTCAAAATTTTTCGCCGCGTTGAGCGCGAGGTGTTTGAGCAATGTGCTTTTGCCCGAGCCGGGATCGCCGAGAATCACCAAGGCTTGATGCTCGTTCAATGCCGATTCAACTTGCATCGGCTTGGCGCGTTCAACCATCAATTCGAGTTCGTCATCAAGCAGCATTTCTTTGGCGATGGAAATTTTACGACCGGCAAGACGCAACTCTTCTTTCAACATTTCGCCGGTTGGCAATTCCGGTTGCGCCCAGAGATTCACATAAACTTTTTCCAGCGACAGGCGCAGCGGTAATTTCTCAAATTGGATGATGCCTTTGAATTCGAGGTATTGATAGGCGTCGAGGAGATATTGCAGGTAACGTTGGCGGAGGGTTTTAAGATTGGTGGACGAATTTGTCGAGTGAGAAGAATCAACCTCCACCAGTCGTTCCTGCCAAAAATAAAAAAATGCAAAAAGTAATGCTGTTATACCAAAAGCCGTCCACACGCTCCAAGGTGGAGGTTGAAAATTTTTAGGCAGAAAATTAGTTGCGATGTTCGTCAGAATGCCGAGCACCACAGCAGAAATCGCGGCGCCGGCAAGCACAAAGCTACGTTTTTTATGCAGCATTTAAAATACCCTCCAGAATAATTGGTTGCAAAGATCAGAATATTGGTATCATTGAACAAGCACTTAACGTCCGTCATTTTCATAGAGTTCCTCTCGACGGAACATTGATTCAGCGGGCCACACTTGCCATTTCAGGACATTGAGTTTAAGCAGCGGCTTAGGAATTTTAACCGGTGGCGAAGCAAATTTGTCATCTATAACCAGAACGACGCGATGTTCTCCCGGCGGAGTAATCGCCGGCAGTTGCGCGATCAGCTTGCCGTCAAGTGAGACGGTAGCTGTTACTTGCATGGACTTCATGTCATTCTCAAGCTTTTTAGTGAAAACGAGTGCTTCTAAATTTTAATCTTTCTACGAGCTTAATATAACACTTTGCGTCCTCGGTTTCAATATCTAAATTTTCGATTTGGAATGTTGGAGTAATGATCTCCATCAAACCAGCACTTCAAAAATCCATTAATCCATTCATCCGCGCCAGTCGGGCCGACTGGGTTACGGCTCCTGATTCCACCAATACTGATTCCCCAATTTCTTCTCCACCGGCCAGATTTGATCCAGCGTTTCGGCGTTATAGAGCAGGCCGTTTTTCATGACGTAGCGAATTGAAGTCGTGTTACGAATATTTTCGAGCGGGTTGCGATCTAGCACGAGTAAGTCGGCGAATTTGCCGGGCGAGAGCGAGCCTAAATCTTTTTCGAAGCCGATGGCTTGCGCGCCAAAGATGGTGGCGCAGCGCAAGGCGTCCATGTTCGACATGCCGCCGGATTGCACGTTCCACAATTCCCAGTGATAACCGAGGCCCTGCAATTGGCCGTGGCCGCCGATGCCGACTTTGCCGCCGGCTTCGACGATTTTTTTTGCTTGCGCGGCGTGCAATTTAAAAACGTGCTCGTCATCATGGAACCACGGGCGACGACGAGTCAATTTGTCCAACTCCTCATGCGGAAAAAATCGGCGCAACTTGGCGTCGTTGTGAACTGCGGTCGTCGTGTAATAAAAATTTTCGGCCCATGGACCGCCGTAAGAAACCAGCAGCGTCGGCGTATAAGTTACGCCGGATTTCGCCACCAGTTCGACGATATCTTTATAAAGCGGCGCAATTGGAAAGCTGTGCTCGTGGCCGGGATAACCGTCGATGATCTGCGAGATATCCAGTTTCATATCGAGCGCGCCTTCGGTGGTCGGCATGAGCTTTTGCTCTTTCGCCGCCATGATGATCCACTGGCGCGTGTTGCGATCGCCGGCGACATATTGCTTGATCGTGTTGGCGTGATAATATTCGGAATAGCGCGCGAGCACGTTTTTGGCGTCTTTCAAACTCTTGATCGCATCGGTGCCAAACACGCCCGGCGCGGTATAAAAAACGCGCGGACCGAGCAACGCGCCGGTTTCGACGAGATCGCTGTAGGTCAACACATCAGTGGTGCCGGTTTGCGGATCGCGCGTCGTGAGCACGCCATAAGCAAGATTCGCGAGATATTCCCACACCACGCCGCGATGCACGCCAAACACCGGCCACATGTGTGCGTGCGTATCGACAAAACCGGGCACAATCGTTTTGCCGGTCACGTCAATCTCGCGAGCACCTGCCGGCGTGGTGATTACCGAGCTCGGGCCAATTTGTTCTATACGATTGTCTTTAATCAACACGGCGCCGTTTTCGATGACGCCGTCATTTGCCGCGTTCGGCGTCATCGTGAGAATACGCGCACCGCGTAACACCACGATACCCATGCCCTTCACACGCGGCGCTTCGAGATTTATGACAATCTTTTTCGGTTCGTATGATTTTTCCTCATCCGCTTTCTTTTCATCTTTTTTATCGGCTTTCGCTTTTTTCAGCTCTGCCGCTTTCAAAGAATCTTCAAAAGCTTTGGCCGCATCAAAATTGTACCGAAAGACCGTATTGCCGAGTGACCAAATTCCCTCTTTTACATTCGGCCCCCAACTCATAAACGCGCCGCCGATGGTGGTCAATTTTTTCGCAGGGAAAACCGCTTCTTCGGGATTCAACACCGAAACCGTCGGCGGCTCTTCGCCGATCTTGGTCACGATGATTCGGTAAATCTGATTTTGCGCCAACACCAACGCATGCTCACCATCGGCACACATCAACACTTCATCGGCGGACAACGGTTTCTCGCCGCCGAACGGCGGCATCGTGCCCGTGACTTTCACATGCACTTTGCGGTCGGTGCCGTCCATGCGCATCGACACCAAACCCTCATCGCCTTCATAAACATAAAGCCGATCCGGTTTGTCGGCAAAATGCGGTGAGGTACCATTGTAAGGCGCAATGCGAATCGCCGCGCCGCCGAGCGCGGGAATACGCACCAAATCCATGCTTTGTGCCGGAATAAAATTAAAATTGCTTGACGAACGTCGTTGCTGCCACGGGCCTTTGGCGACGACGACTTCTTTGCCATCCGGCGTCCAAACCGGTTCATCATAAAAAGCGCTAATCGTGCTCAACCGTTGCGCCGTGCCACTGCGCGCTGCCACTGCAACTTTGTACAGATGGCCGCCTTCTTCTTCCGACCACGTGACAAACGCAATCCATTTGCTGTCCTGGCTCCACGCCGGCGCGAATTGTCCCGCCGGCATTTCGGCGAGGCGCGTGTTGACGCCGGTAGCCAGATCGCGAATATAAAGTTTATCAAGCGCGGTGAAAACGAGCTTCGTTCCATCCGGCGAAATTCGCGGCCACCGCACTTGCCGAATTTTCACCGGGCCGTCGTCGACGCGCGTTTCAAAATATACTTTTGGTCCGGTCTCAAGAGAAACCTCGACCGTAAATGGAATTTCCGTGCGCTCACCGGTCGGGACGGCGACGCGAAAAATTTTGCCGTCAATCACGGCAACTATCGCTTTGCTATCCGGCGTGAACGAGTATCCCGGCATGAAATCGCGCGTGAAGCGAGACTCCTGATCATCACGCTGCACCGGATATGCGAGCCATTGCTCGACGCCATTTTCCAAATTACGCGCGCGATAGCCGGTTTTCGCATCGTGCCGGCTGGCATACACCAGCCATTTACCATCGGGCGAAACCGCGGGACGAACGCCGCCGCCGACTTCGCCGGTGAGCGCATTGCGATCTTTCTCTTTCGCGAGCAAATCCACGCCGCTGCCGCCGTCGACGTGATACATCCACAAATGATTAACGCCCAATCCGCTGGTTCCCTTCGAGGCGACAATATATTTGCCGTCGGGCGTCCATTCGGGCGACGCGTAGCTTCCTCCCGGGCCTTTGGTGAGTTGTTTCAAACCGGTGCTGTCGGCAGCCGCGGTGGTGTCGACAAGTGCGCGGCCGGTTTCCAACAACCAAAGATTCTCCGAGCCGCTGCGGTCGCTCACAAACACGAGACGCTTGCCATCCGGCGAGTAACGCGGTTGCGTATCGAGTGCGAGACCGCTCGTGAGACGCGTCGCTTTGCCGCCGGTGCTGGGCAACGTGTACAGATCGCCGAGCAATTCGAACACAATCGTTTTGCCGTCGGGAGACACATCGAGCGAGAGCCACGTCGCTTCATTCGTGGTAAATTCGATTTTGCGCTCCGGCTTTAGCGGCAACGCGCGTTCGGGCTCTTTCTTTTTGATTTTGGTTGTATCGGTTTTGGTCGTGTCCATTTCAACAGTATACGCACGAGCTGCAAGATTTAATGAGCCTATCGCAAACATCGTCATCATAAAAACTCGTTGCCACATTTTCCTTCTCCTTTTTAACCTGTTGTTACCTTGCTTTCTTTAAGATGTTTTTTATAACTTGCCGCGGCGGTTTTCCCCATTTCCTGATGATAGCGCAGCAGCAAGTTGTTATCGCGTTGAATCAGCTCGTGAATTTCTGCGGCGTGTTCTTCGCGGCTCGCCGGCGTGCGCAAATAAAACTTCAACAGTTCGACGTTGGTTTGCTCTTTTGCAACCGGCAAGTCAAAACTGGTGATGATGCCATGCTGGACTTTGGCTCTTCGATAAGAATCCTCAATCCCCTGCTGCACGCCGCTGCCGAGATGAATATTAAACGGCGAGAGCAGGCCGTCATAAATAATTTTATCCCGCCACGGCAACAGAACCGCTTCGAGCAGAACCGGCAGATCCGAACCGATGACGTCTGCAAACGAACTGTAAAGACAGCGCACGCCATACGCCTTCGCGGGAGAATCGCCGGTGAGGAAAACCGCGTAGTCTTTTAGATAACGCACGACGTAAAATTTATCCTTAATAAAACGCTTCCACAATCCCACCGTCTCCAACTCCTCGCGTGAAAATTTCAGCGGATTTTCCGCGATAAAGGCCTCGAGCCAATCACCCGGCCCATAAAGCGCGGCGCGAACCTCATTGAGTTTTTTAAAAGGAATTTGTTTAATTTCACCCGTCAGCACAACGTTTTTGACCTGCCCGGTTTTGTGAGCCGCGTAGAGCAGCAAGGGGTGATACAATTTGTAGAAAAGCTTGATTTCAGCTTCCGGGAGTCTCATCACCAACGCCTTTCATCTTCCTCCGCCGATCGGCCGTTGCTGCACGACATCAATCACGACCTGGGTGGCAGCCATCGCGGCCTCGACGGCTTTCAGCAATTTGGATTCTTCAATCGGCAGCCGTTCAAGGTCATTACGATCAAGGCAATCGCGCAGGCCGGGCAAGGTGATCGCCGCGTAGCCGGTATACTCCCCGGGCGCAACGACTAAATTTTTGTACCACGGCCGTCCGCGCAAGCCTTCCAGTGAAATGAACGCGCGGTCGATGCTCATCAACTGGTCATTGAGTTTCTTTAAACTCAGCGCTTCCAACTCACCGGCGTTGGGCGCGATTCGGCGCCAGCTCTCCGCCACTCTCGCCCACTCGTTTATTTTTTTCGCGAGATCATCCAACTGGGTAATGGGCTTCACATTCAACTCTTTCAAACTCGCCTGCACATTTTTTACTTCGCGGCGTAATTGTCGGGCATACGTCAACGGCTCGATGGGAAGCAACGGCCGGTCGGCGAGATGCATCGCCATCAATCCGGCAATTTTCGTCATGGTGGCGTGATAGACAAACGTCGGGTCGCCGAATTTTTCCATCCAGTAAAAATTATCATACAACGCATGATAAACGCCATACGGCCCGCCGAAGCTCATCGAGATGCACGGCACACCGACGAAATCGAGAAAGGCGGTGAAGTCCGAGCCGGCGCCGAGATCTTCGATATTCACCGCCAGCGTGTCCGTCACACTCCAGTTCGGTTCGATTTTCTTTTTCTTGCTTTCATTTTGCTGTTGCCACCAACGGCTTAAAACGCTGCGACCGGTTTTGGGATCATCGACCATGCCGGCAATCTGCTGCACAAAATTTCGCAGCGTCGGCGAGGCGCCGACGTCGAAGCGATCGCCGCTCACCGCCGCATCCATATTCACGTACGCCACGACATGGCGCGAGGTCAGCGTGCGATGATGCTCCACCCATTCCGTCGAGCCAAGCAAGCCATATTCTTCGCCGTCCCAACTCGCAAATTGAATCGTGCGGCGCGGCCGGTAACCTTGCTTGACCATCTCGCTGAATGCCCGCGCCAATTCCAACAGCACGGCGGTGCCGGAACTCGGATCGACCGCGCCATACGTCCACGCGTCGCGATGGTTGCCGATGATCACGATGTTCTCCGGCTCCTCTTTGCCGCGCAACGTTCCCATCACATTCCAAATCTGGCGAATTTGATAATCCATTTGCACATTCAGCTCCAATGCAACCGGGCCGGGGCCGACATGATACGCAAACGGCAAACCGCCCTGCCAACCGCGCGGCACATTGGCGCCGGCGAGATGGCGCAAAATTTTTTCCGCGTCGAAATAAGAAATCGGCAGCGAGGGAATGCGCGGCATATTTTTCGCGAGATCGGCGTTGTTGCGTTCCGCCGCCCCGGTCGCGCCCCAACCCGGCGTGAGCGGATCGCCCGGATAAAAAAACATGTATTGCACCGTGCCGCGTTGAATGCCGGTTTCCGGACGCATCGGGCCGTAAGGATAAATGTCGCCCTGCATATAACCGTCGTCGGCCGGATCGGAATAAATCAGCACGGCCTTCGCGCCGTGCTCTTCGGCCACATGCACTTTGACGCCACGATAACATTTGCCATAACGCGCGAGCGCGATGCGATCCTGCACCGCGATGCCGAGTTCGGCAAGCTTTTCATAATCCTCCGGCATGCCGTAATTCACATACACCACTTGCCCTTCCGCGGCGCCGCCCGGCGAATAAGCGTGAAAGGGTTTAATCACTTCCGGCTCAAACGAATCTTTATCGCCGGCGAAACCGGCTTCCGGCGTTGGCCCGGTGAATTGGATCGGCTGGGTGATTTTGAACTCCACTTTTTTGGGATACGGCAGGTAAACGTCGTAGGTGGGCATCTCCGTTATCAGGCCGTAGGTTTTGAATTTTCGCAACACATAATCGGCGGAGATTTTATCCTGCTCGGTGCCGGCCACATGCGGCTCTTCGGTGAGTCGCAGCAAAAATGTGCGGCAACTATCCGGACGCGGCAGCTCGAGAAAACGACCCGGCCAATTGGTGGTTTGGGAAAAAGCCGGCAAGGCCAGTACGACAACGGTCAGCCCGCAACGCCACTGCTTAAATTTTATCATAACCCTCCCTCCGGTTAATCAGCATAATTTCCTCGGATTTGTCACTTACTAAATTACATCAAGATTTGCTCTTGCGCAACTGCTTTTTAATGAATGCAAACCCCGAACAAGCCGGAATCAAGTTTCTTTGATATCCGGATTTTCCGAATCTTCCGGATTAAAGCCCGGGCCTGGTCTTTATTTTTCTTGACAATGCCTCGGCTTTTTGCTACTATAGCCCTGCAACTTTTAAACACATTTTTGGTGTGAGTCCATCGAACGTCACATTCACGGAGGAAATAAAAATGTTCATAAGTATTTTGCATCGCGCCCGCCCCAAAGCGGAATGGTGCGGCATCGCATTCATTTATTGTTTGTTTCTAACAACCTGCCAGCAACAACAACCTGCGGCGGAAAATTGCGCTTATGTGAATTTCCAAACGCCCGGCGAAGTGCAGGCGGCGGGCGTGCAGATGATCAAGCTGCGCGAAGGTTATCGCGTTTGGACGAAGCGTTTCGGCAACGCGCCAATGAAAGTGTTGTTGCTCCACGGCGGCCCGGCGGCGACGCACGAATACATGGAATGTTTCGAGAGTTTCTTTCCGCAAGCCAACATCGAGTTTTATGAATATGATCAGCTCGGCTCTTATTACTCCGACAAACCGACCGGCGACAGCTTATGGACGTTGCCGCGTTTCGTCGAAGAAGTCGAACAGGTGCGACTGGCGCTCGGCTTGAACCAGGATAATTTTTATTTGCTCGGCAATTCCTGGGGCGGCATGTTGGCGATGGAATACGCGCTCAAATATCAGGCGAATCTCAAAGGCTTGATCATTTGCAACATGACCGCAGATTTCGATAAGTATGAGGCGTACAATAACCAACTTCGCAGCCAAATGCGGCCTTCGTTGATCGACACGTTGAGCGCTTACGAGTCAAAGGGCGATTATCATAACCCGGTTTATGAAAATTTGGTTTTCGCGGAATACTACACCAAACATCTTTGCCGCCTGCCGGAGTGGCCCGAAGCCGTCACGCGGAGTTTCGGTCACCTCAATCAGCATGTTTATGAATATATGCAAGGCCCCAGCGAGTTTGTTCCCGGCGGCATTTTAAAAGGCTGGTCGGTGTGGAATCGCTTGCAAGAATTGACCGTCCCGACGCTAACCGTTGGCGCAAAATACGACACGATGAATCCACAGGAAATGGAAGAGATGAGCAAGCTGGTAAAAAACGGGCGCTACTTGTATTGTCCGAACGGCAGCCATCTGGCGATGTGGGATGATCAGAAAGTTTTTATGGCGGGCGTCGTTGATTTTATCAAAGACGTGCAAAACGGCCAATTCTTGTCAAGATAACTTTGGTGCCAGAAAGTTTGAAAAAAATTCCACCTTTTTAGAACACGGAAGACCCGAATTTTCCCCGGCCTGCGGCGGGGCAGGCACAGACAAAAAATCCGCGAGAATTCGCGTGTTCCGCGTCATCCGTGTTCAAAGCTTTTGCTTTTGGGGATTCGACTTGTATGAGGCGTTTGAATTTTTAAAAAAACTTCAATCCGGAAAAGTCGAAAAATCCGGATACCAAAAACATTTTCGTATTTGATTTCGAATCGTAATGATGCAATTGCAAAAGAAGATCTTCATCGCCATGGCCGGCAACATCGGCGTGGGCAAAACCACCGGCGCCAAAATTCTCAGCCAGCATTTCGGGCTGGAGTTGTTCGACGAGCCGGTGATTGACAACCGCTTTCTGCGCGATTACTACGCCGGGATGCAGCGCTGGTCGTTCACGTTGCAGCTGGAGTTTCTCATTCGCCGCGTCGAGCATCACGAATTGATTCGCACCGTGCCGAAAAGCTGCGTGCAAGATCGCACGTTGTATGAGGACCCCGAAATTTTTGCCAAATACCTGCACGGCCTCGGCTTCATGGATGATCGCGAGTTGGATTTATATTTCGAATACTTTCATCGCCTCAATCGCGAGCTCCTGCACCCGGATTTGATCGTGATGTTCGAAGTCGATCACGTCTCGACGTTATTGGACCGCATTCGCCGGCGCGGCCGCAAGGAGGAAAGCGGCATTGACGAGGTTTTTCTCGCGGGGCTGAACGCGTATTATTCGACGTTCCCGCAAGTTTGCCGAAAAAAATACGGCATTCCGCTCTGCCAAATCAACGTCGAGCAATTGGATATTCGTTCTGCGGAAGGCCGGCAGATTTTCCTGCAAAAAGTTGAGCACGCGCTGCGCGAAAATGGGTTGCTGTAAAATTTATAATGTTTTGGGCTGCGCCGAATGCCGTGCTACGAAATACTTCGAAAAATTTTAAAGCGGCGGGGGCGGCGGCGGGCGGCGCAGCGGAATATTGAAACCGGCGTCCGTCGCGTCGCGGCTGTCCTGCCCCGGCTCGAAATTGGCGTCGATATTTTGTTCTAAAACCTCCAGCCGTTCCGTGGTCAATGTGCTTTCTTCGGGGGTCAAATCATTTTCATTGGCCGGCTCTTCCAACACCAGCGCCGTGCTCAACACGTCATCTAACTCGCCGCTCACCACGTCGACGTCCGTTACCAGTTCGGCTTTATCGGCGGCCTGCATAAAATCCGGATCGAGCCGCGTCGCTTTCAAATAAAATTTGGCTGCTGCCGCAAAATCGCCCGCATCTTCGCGCGCCAGACCCTGACAATAAGCCAAAAACGCGCGCCAATTTTTTGTCGGCGTCTGTTGAATTTTTTCTTTTTCCGCCGGCGTCAACTCGATGCCAATCTCCTCAATGACGCCGAACACGGCATTTTTTTCGAGTTGAAATAAATTTTTCAACGCCTCCACATGCGTCGTGGCCGCCGGAAAATTTTGTTTTGCCATGTCCCAGTAGGCCATGTCGATGTGCAGTTGATCCTTCTCGCGCACGTCATAAACGCCGCGCACAACCTTTCCCGCACGGATCAAACTGCCGACTTTGGCCGCCGTGGCTTCATCCACCAAACCGCTCTGTCCCAACGCCATTTCATCAAACAACGCCTGCACGCGCACGCGGTCAACGACTTCGAGTTGTTGCACCTGGCTCAAATCCGTGATCATCATCTCCGCCAAACCTTTGCTCAACGCGGCCATTTCTTCATTTTGGCCTTGATAAATCAACGGAAAAACCGCAACGGCATTGGTCGCAATATTGCCGGCGCTCAACTCGCTTTCCCGCGCCAGCAACGCCCGCAGATCGTTCCGCAGCGCTTGTCGGGAAAGCTGATAACTACGCGCGCGCATCAACTTTCGATACGATGAAAAACGCGGCACGTAACGGTGCGTTTGATAAACCGCCATTGCCAGATTCGTGCGCTGCTCAAACTCCAGCACCAGCCCGAGATAAAACAACGTCTTCGCATCGCGGGTGTCACGCTTGAAAGCTTGCAGCAACGCGCGGCGAGCAGTTTGATATTGCCGATCTTCCAAATAAGCCACGCCTAGATCGCGCCACAACCGCGCTTCGTTGGGAAAGCTTTGCAACTCGGTTTGCAGCTCGGCGATTTGCTGTTTGGTTTCTTCCGGCTTGCGCGATTGCTGCGAACCGGCGCAACTCAACGTCAGCAAAGCGACAACAAAAATGAAAAGATGGATTAATTTTAAAAAACGATTCATAAAAAACTACACTAATTTTTAAAAATCACACGGATGAAAAGCGGCACACGGATAAAAATCCGTGTGTTGCTTTTTTATCCGTGGGTTAACGCTTTTTAAAACGACCAAGTACTAAAAACTCACCGCCATCCCCGCACCCGCTTCCAGCCCCGAAATCTTTTGCCCGCCCGGCACATTGCCGAAAAGATATTTCACGCGCAGCGGAATGCGAAAACCCCGCGTCAGTGAAAACTCCGGCATGACGCCCACACCGAACATGTTGATGCCGGCGGAAGAGAGCAACGTGATCGCCGGCGGTTTGGTGAAATAACGGCCTTCCACCAACAACCCGCTGGCAAAGCCGCGATTGAAGCGGTGAAAATAATACGCATTGACTTCGAATTGATCCGGCGCGGATTTTTTATCCTCCGGCAGCAGCGCGCCGCCCACGGCCAAACTGTTTTTGCCGCGACTCAAATAACGCGCAAACAACCACAGCTCGTCGTATCCAAAATTTTGCCGAAATTGCGCGTGCGTCACGAAGCGCTGGCCTGCCGCGAAGACCACCGCCGTGTCGATTTTATCCTTCCGATAAAACGTCGAAATCACATCAACCGAAAATTTCGCGGTCTCCCCCATCTTCCAATCCAGGCCCCCGGTCAGGAGAATCTCATCGCCCGGATCGTACTTGTCGATCAACGTGAGCGGCTTGAATCTTCCTTTATATTGATACGTCGCGCCCAAACCGAGCGCCAATTTCTCGCTCACCGGCCACGCCCAGGTGAACCCCGGCGCCGCATTGAAACCCTGGCCGTAACTCGGCGTTTGAAAATTATAATGGTTCAAACTCAACAACGCGGTCGTGAGAAATTCCGGATACGTCAGCGCGCGCTTGCCGCTCGGAAAATTGAGGCCGAGATTGAAAATAAAATTCGCCGTGCTGTAAAAAAAAGAAAGCTGCGTGTCCGTGACGCCGCTGAGTTTTTGCGCATTGTCGCCGCTCGTCGTCGCCTGTCCGCCGCGCAAAGCCAGGCTCAGTTTTTTGCCGAACATCAATCGCGCATAAATCGGCACGCTGAATTGCGCAAATTCATTGCCCTTCCCCTGCGACCAGCGCTGATAAACCGGCATCACGCGAATGAGATCGTCGCGCCGGCCCGTGTTTTGTTCGTCTTGGGCGGCGGCGTTGCTGATCGCAATTAATATGGGCAACCAAATCTTGAAATACTTCATACGAATTAACCCGCTAATAAGCCAAAAGAACTGTCATCTCCGCAGGAATCCTTTTTCAGTTCAGCAATATTCTTGATTACAAAGAGGATTCTTACAGAATGGCAATTTTATTTGAGCGAAAATACTACTCACTGAATACTGCCGACACTGAACACTGATCACTCACCTCGTCAACACCAACTTCCTCGTCGCCGTAAACTCAGCCGTCTTCAGCGTGTAAAAATAAACTCCGCTGGCCGCCACGCCTCCGGCCTCATCCAAACCGTCCCACGTCGCCGCGTGTTGTCCCGTGCTCTGCTCGCCGTCGACCAGCGTTCTCACTTTTTGGCCGAGCATATTGCGAATTTCCAGCACCACCGGCGCGCGCTTGTTGAGCTGATAGCGAATCGTCGTTTGCAAATTTCCCGCTCCCAATTGCGAGTTCAGCGCGAACGGATTCGGATAATTCTGCTCCAGCACATAATCCACCGGCACCAGCGGAATGCCGTCGTTGTTCGACTCGGCATACGCTTTCGTGCCCACGATGATTTTGAAACGCCGCACGGCTAATTTCTCGTTCAACTCAACGCGAAACGTTTCGTTGCTCAACGGCACCATCGCGCCGTAATCCTGATCCAAAACAAATCGTTGAAATCCTTCCGGCAGTTGTCCCGTTTCCTGCAAACTGATTTGGAGCTTCTTCGCCACGTTCGCAAAAACATGCGCGCACACTTCGAACGCCCATTGCTGGCCGTCGCCATTCGCCGGTTTGAAATTTCCCGCGAAGCGCTCGTGGTTTTCGACAATCGACAATTGCACGTAATCGCCAATCGCCGGCGCTTCGGCAAAATCCAGCGCGTCGCGATCAATCTGCGCGCGGTTCAGCAGGCCGACAAAGTTTTGCGTATCAACCAGCTTCGTGCCGATCATTTGCGCGGCGAGTTGCAGCATGTACTCGTTTGCCGCCAACTTGGCGTTGCCGGATTTTTTCACCGCGGCCACCGGCGGAATCGTCAACGTGATCGGCGCGCTTTCCAAATTGAAAATGAAATAACCTTCCCACGGCTCCAGCACCGTCACATTATATTGATACTCCACGCCGTCCCAAAACGCCAGCGTATCGGTGCGGCCCGTGAAACGCAAGCTATTCACCGCCACCGGAAACGCAAACGGATTCGCGATTTGATTCCATCCCGGCTGCAACGTGATCGTGAACGGTTGCACCGACGGCGATGACAGTGCGTTATTAAAACCAAAGCCGGCGCCGCTGCGCGTGATCAGCCAAAACGCCGTGCCCGGCGTAAACCTCGCGTTGATGTCCGAATACTCCTCGTAGCGATTGTTTTCCCAGCGGAACAAGCGCCAGAACAGCGTGTCGTATTTCGCATATTCTTCCAACACGTGCGCGAAGCCGGTCGAGTCCAAATCCATTCCCACCGCAATCATTTTGTACGTGTTCGGCTCCAGCGCCAGCGGAAACGCATGCGCATTCACGCGCACGCGAATCATTTGCGGATTGTTGCGCGCATTGATCGCCGGATACGTCACCACCGTGCTGCCGTCGGAGAAACGCACGTAAAATTCGACGCCACGCACCGTCACCGCGGACGGAGGAATATCGGCGGTAAAACTGCTGCCGTTTTGCGCGACATCAATTGAATCATATTGGGTTTCACCGGCGAGGCGATAAAACAGAAACCGCGAGGTCGGCGCAAAACCGCCGAGCGCGCTCACCGCGAGATTCACTCTCGTCCCCACCAGCGGGTTACCGCTATTGCCGACATTCACCACCAACTCGCTGCCAGCGCCGGATAATCTCACCGTGTCGGGAATGCTCGCCGCGTTGCTCGCAATAAGCAGCGCCGCGTTTTTCGCGCCCACCGTTGGCGGCGAAAATTGCACAACGATATCGCGCGTTGCCGCCGGCGCAATCGTTGCCGAACCGCCGCCGCTCGTAATCTGAAAAGCATTCGCATTCGCGCCGATCAAATTCGCCGCGGTGATATTCAAACTCGCCGCGCCGGTGTTGGTCAGCGTCACGGTTTGCGCCACCGGATTGCCGCCGACCCAAACATTGCCGAAATCAACATTGCGACGCGACAGCGCAAGCGCCGGCGCGTTGCCCGACCCGCTCAACAACACCGTATCGGGGCTGCTCGCGGCGTCGGAGATAATCACCAGTGCCGCATTTTTCGCGCCTGCGGTTTGCGGCGTAAAACGCAACGCGATATCACGCGACGCATTCGGCGCCAGCGTGCCGGCCGCGCCACCGGAGAGAATTGAAAAACTCGCGACATTCGTGCCGACGATATCAACAAAACTGATTGCCAAATTAGCCGTGCCGGAATTGGTGAGCGTAATCGTTTGACTCGCCTTAGCACCGATCGCGATCGCGCCAAAGCTAATATTCGTATTCGACAATGTCGTCAGCGGCTCAACACCGGCGCCGATCAAATTTACTGTATCCAAAGTTGCCGAAGCATTGCTGATAATTTGCAAAGCGGCGAATTTGCTGCCGCGCGTTTTCGGAATAAAACGCACCGTCATCGTTCGCGAGCTGTTCGCCGGTAAAACCTGCGCGCCGCCGCCGTTCACAATGGTAAATTGTAGCGCGTCGGTTGCAATAATCGTGGTCTGTTGGATGGCGATATCAACATTCAGCGCATTGGTCAACGTCACGGTTTGATCGAAACTCGCATTGACGCGCACCGCACCGAAATTGAGGGCTTTCGGCGCCACGGCAAAACGCGGCGTGTTGACCGCCGATAGGCGTTGCGGACGGCTAAACAAAGTCAATTGGGTCGCCACCGTATTCGTGATCCGGCACACATAGCTGCCGACGTCATTGCTCGTCGCCACCAAGATCGTATGCGCGTTGCTGTTCGCGCCTGCAATGGGCGCGCCGTTTTTCAGCCACTGATATTGATTGTTGCCGCCGCCCACATTTACGCGCAACGTCAACTTCGCGCCCGCGAGTAACGTCGTATCGCTCGGACTGCCGACGCTATCCTGCGGCGCATACAAAATAGAATCGATCACGGTCGCGAGATTCGGCTCGATATCTTCAAACGTCAAACGATTGCCGTGAATGAACAGCGTGTCGAGCGCCGCAATCGCCGTCACCACCGGCAAATTCACCAGGCGATTATTGTGCAAATATAATTCGCGCAGCGCATTCAGATTGGTCATCGCATTTGGCGCCTCGCCGGCAAGTTGATTGCCGCTGAGATTCAAATCGGCCAAATTGCGCAAATTTCCAATCGCGTTCGGAATCACGCCATCAAGCTGATTGCCGCTGAGTTGCAGGATCGTCAATTGCGTGAAGTTGCCGATTTCCGCCGGCAATGTTCCCGCGAGATTGTTGGAATCGAGTTGCACGGTTGTCACCGCGTTATTGCGCACGGTCACGCCGAACCAACTTGAAACCGGCCCCTGCAACCAATTCGTTTTGTTCTTCCAATTGGGCCCATTCGTGCTGTTGAACAAAGCCACCAATGCCAGCGAATCCTGTTCCGCCACGCTCTCGACGCCATTGCCGAGCAGTGTCACCGTGTCGGGGCTGCTGGCCGCGTCGCTCGCAACCACCAACTGCGCGATTTTATTGCCTAAACTTTGCGGCGTAAAACGCAACCTCACGTCGCGAAACTCATTCGGCAAAAGCGTTCCCGCGCCACCGCCGTTCACGATGCTGAAATCAGCGGTGCTCAAGCCGGCAAGCGTCGTGGAGCCAATCGCCAAATCCGTCGTGCCCGTGTTGGTCAAGCGCACCGCCTGTTCCGAGCTCGAATTGATGACCCAACTGCCAAATTGCAAACTATCGCTGGATAGCGAAAGGATGGCTGACGAACCGGTTCCCGTTAATGTCACCGTATCCGGCGTGCTCGCGGCGTTGCTGGTTAAAACAAAATAGGAAATTTTATTCCCAACACTCGCCGGCGCAAAGCGCAAAGCAATATCGCGAAACGCATTCGGCGCCAGTGTTCCTGCCGCGCCGCCGGCGATAATGCTGAATTGATTCGTATTCGCCCCCGTGAGGCTCGTGGTGTTGATCGACAAATCCGCCGTGCCGGTGTTGGTCAATCTCACCGTCAAATCTGAATTCGTGTTAACCAACACCTTGCCGTATTCCAAACTATCATTAGAAAATGAAACGAGCGGTACGCTTATTCCAACGCCCGCTCCGGTCAATGCCACCGTGTCCGGCGTGCTTGCGGCGTTGCTGTTCAAAACAAAATACGCGAGTTTATTTCCAACACTCGTCGGCGCAAAGCGCAGCGTGATATCGCGAAACGCATTCGGTGCAAGCGTTCCTGTGTCGCCGCCGGTGACGATGCTAAATTGATTCGCATTCGCGCCCGCGAGACTCGTGGCGTTAATCGACAAATTCGCTGTGCCGGTGTTGGTCAATCGCACGGTCAAATCAGAATTCGCATTCACCCCCACATTGCCGTATTTCAAACTATCCGTCGAGAATGAAACGAGCGGCGTGATTCCATTGCCCGTCAATGTCACCGTGTCCGGCGTACTTGCGGCATTACTCGCCAAAACAAAATATGCAAGTTTATTCCCGGTGCTCGTCGGCGAAAATCGTAACGTGATATCGCGAAACGCATTCGAGGCCAGTGTTCCTGCCTCGCCGCCTGTGACAATACTAAATTGATTCGCATTCGCGCCCGCGAGACTCGTGGCGTTAATCGACAAATTCGCCGTGCCCGTGTTGGTCAATCGCACGGTCAAATCCGAATTTGCATTCACCGCCACATTGCCGTATTTCAAACTATCCGTCGAGAATGAAACGAGCGGCGTGATTCCATTGCCCGTCAATGTCACCGTATCCGGCGTGCTCGCGGCGTTGCTCGTTAAAACAAAATAGGCAATTTTATTTCCAACACTTGTCGGCGCAAAGCGCAGCGTGATATCGCGAAACGCATTGGGTGCCAACGTTCCCGCGTCGCCGCCGTTAACGATATTGAATTGATTCGCATTTGCGCCTGCGAGACTTGTGCTGTTAATCGACAAATTCGCCGTGCCGGTGTTGGTGAGTCGCACTGTCAAATCGGAATTTGCATTCACCGCCACATTACCGTATTTCAAACTATCCGTCGAGAATGAAACGAGCGGCGTGATTCCCGTTCCGGTCAATGTCACCGTGTCCGGTGTGCTCGCGGCGTTGCTCGTTAAAACAAAATAGGCAATTTTATTTCCAACACTTGTCGGCGCAAAGCGCAGCGTGATATCGCGAAACGCATTCGGTGCCAGCGTTCCCGCTTCGCCGCCGTTAACGATATTAAATTGATTCACATTCGCGCCCGCGAGACTTGTGCTGCTAATCGACAAATTCGCCGTGCCGGTGTTGGTCAATCGCACGGTCAAATCAGAATTCGCATTCACGACAACATTGCCATATTTCAAACTATCCGTCGAGAATGAAACGAGCGACGTGATTCCAGTTCCCGTCAATGTTACCGTGTCCGGCATGCTCGCGGCGTTGCTCGTCAAAACAAAATACGTGAGTTTATTTCCCGCGCTCGTCGGTGAAAACCGCAGCGTGATATTACGAAACGCATTCGGCGCCAGCGTTCCCGCTTCGCCGCCAATGACAATGCTGAATTGACTTGCATTCGCGCCCGCGAGACTCGCGCTGTTGATTGACAAACTCGCCGTGCCGGTGTTGGTCAAGCGCACCGTCAAATCCGAATTCGCATTCACCACAACGTTGCCGTATTTCAAACTATCGTTGGAGAATGAAACGAGCGGCGTAATTCCAACGCCGGTTAACGTCACCGTATCCGGTGTGCTCGCGGCGTTGCTGTTCAAAACAAAATACGCGAGTTTATTTCCCGTGCTCGTCGGTGCAAACCGCATTGTGATATCGCGAAATGCATTCGGCGCCATTATTCCCGCCGCGCCGCCGGAAACAATGCTAAATTGATTCGCATTCGCACCCGCGAAGCTCGTGCTGTTAATCGACAAATTTGCCGTGCCGGTGTTGGTCAATCTCACCGTCAAATCCGAATTTGCGTTCACCACAACGTTACCGTATTTCAAACTGTCGGTTGAGAATGAAACGAGCGGCGTGACTCCGGTTCCCGTCAATGTTACCGTATCCGGCGTACTCGCGGCGTTGCTCGTCAAAACAAAATACGCGAGTTTATTTCCCGTGCTCGTCGGCGCAAAACGTAGCGTGATGTCGCGAAACGCATTCGGCGCCAGCGTTCCCGCCGCGCCGCCATTGACAATGGTGAATTCAGTGGCGCTGGCGCCGGCAAGTGCAGTAGCGTTAATCGACAAATCCGCCTTGCCGGTGTTGGTTACTCTCACCGTCAAATCTGAATTTGCATTCACCGCCACATTGCCGTATTTCAAACTGTCGGTCGAGAAAGAGACAAATGAAGAGATTCCAATTCCGGTCAATGTCACCGTGTCCGGCGTGCTCGCAGCATTGCTGTTCAAAACAAAGTACGCAATTTTATTTCCTGTGCTCGTCGGCGAAAATCGCAGCGTAATATCGCGAAACGCATTGGGTGCCAGTGTTCCAGTTGCGCCGCCGGCGACAACACCGAATTGATTCGCATTCGCGCCCGCAAGACTCGTGCTGTTAATCGACAAATTCGCCGTGCCGGTGTTGGTCAATCTCACCGTGAGATCGGCAATTGCATTCACCACCACATTACCGTATTTCAAACTGTCGGTGGAGAATGTAACAAAAGACGTAATTCCACTTCCCGTCAACGTCACCGTGTCCGGCATGCTCGCCGCATTGCTGTTCAAAACAAAATACGCGAATTTATTTCCCGTGCTCGTCGGCGCAAATCGCAATGTAATATCGCGAAAAGCATTCGGCGCCAGTGTTCCTGTTTCGCCGCCGCTAACAATATTAAATTGATTTGCATTCGCACCCGCGAGGCTCGTGGCGTTAATCGACAAATCCGCCGTGCCCGTGTTGGTCAATCTCACGGTCAAATCAGCATTTGCATTCACCACCACATTACCGTATTTCAAACTGTCGGTGGAGAATGTAACAAAAGACGTAATTCCACTTCCCGTCAACGTCACCGTGTCCGGCATGCTCGCAGCATTGCTGTTCAAAACAAAATACGCGAGTTTATTTCCCGTGCTCGTCGGCGAAAATCGCAATGTAATATCGCGAAACGCATTCGGCGCCAATGTGCCCGCGGCGCCACCGCTAATAATATTAAATTGATTTGCATTCGTACCCGCGAAGCTCGTGCTGTTAATCGACAAATTTGCCGTGCCGGTGTTGGTCAATCTCACCGTGAGATCGGCAATCGCATTTACCACCACATTGCCGTATTTCAAACTGTCGGTCGAGAAAGAAACCAGCGGCGTGATTCCGGTTCCCGTCAACGTCACCGTGTCCGGCGTGCTCGCGGCATTGCTGTTCAAAATAAAATACGCGAGTTTATTGCCTGTGCTCGTCGGTGAAAATCGCAACGCGATATCGCGAAACGCATTCGGGGCCAATGTTCCCGCTACGCCGCCGCTGACGATGCTGAATTGATTCGCATTCGCGCCCGCGAAGCTCGTGCTGTTAATCGACAAATTTGCCGTGCCGGTGTTGGTCAATCTCACCGTGAGATCGGCAATTGCATTTACCAACACATTGCCGTATTTCAAACTGTCGGTCGAGAATGAAACGAGCGGCGTAATTCCGGTTCCCGTCAACGTCACTGAGTCCGGCGTACTTGCGGCATTATTGGTTAAAACAAAATACGTATTTTTATTTCCCGTGCTCGTCGGCGAAAATCGCAGCGTGATATCGCGAAACGCATTCGGCCGGAGTGTTCCGGCGCCGCCGCCGGCAACAATACTGAATTGATTCGCATTCGCGCCGGCGAGGCCCGTGCTGCTAATTGACAAATCGGCCGTGCCGGTGTTGGTCAGACGAACGGTCAAATCGGCAATCGCATTCACCAAAACATTTCCATATTGCAAATCAGCCGAAGAAAAAGAAACGAGCGGGGCGATGCCGGTTCCAGCCAAAGCCACGGTGTCGGGCGTGCTCACGGCGTTGCTCGCCAGAACGAAATAGCCGATTTTATTTCCCGCGCTCGTCGGCGAGAACCGCAACGTGATGTCGAGAAAAGCATTGGGCGCGAGTGTTCCCGCGCCGCCGATGTTCACAATACTAAACTGATTCGCATTCGGGCCGACGAGACTGACGTTGCTGATCGACAAATCCGCCGTGCCGGTGTTGGTTAAGCGCACGGTCAAATCGGCATCCGCATTCACCAACACATTGCCATATTGCAAATTGGTATTGGAAAATGAAACCAGCGGCTCGACGCCGGCTCCGGTCAACGTCACCGTGTCCGGCGTGCTCGCCGCGCTGCTGGCGAGAATAAAAAAAACGGCTTGGTTTCCGGCGCTGCTCGGCAAGAATCGCAACGTGATATCGCGAAAATCATTTGGCCGAAGCGTTCCTGCTCCGCTGCCGCTGACCATGCTAAATTGATTCGCATTTATGCCGGCGAGGCTCGTGCTGCTGATCGATAAATTCGCCGTGCCCGCGTTGGTGAGGCGAACGGTTAAATCGGAATTGGCATTCACCAGCACGCTACCGTAGTTCAAACTCGTGGGGGAAAAAGAAACCAGCGGCTCGGCGCCGGTTCCGATTACCGTCACTGTATCCGGCGAGCTATCCGCTTCGCTCAACAAAATAAAATATGCGACTTTCTCGCCGGTGCTTTGCGGCGAAAATCGCAACACGATATCCTGCGTGGCATTCGGCGCGAGGGTTCCGGCGCCGCCGCTGACAATGCTGAATTGATTCGCATTCGGCCCAGCGAGCGTCGCGCTGACAATTGACAAGTCGGAAAAGCCGGTGTTTCGGAGCGTGACAGTTAAATCCGCGTTCGTATTGATCAGGACATTGCCATATTTCAAACTATCGCTGGAAAAAGAAACTTCCGGGGGCGCCGTTGATTTGGTGCTGCGAAAGACGCCCGCCGCGCCGGTTCCGGCAAAGGCAAAACCATCAACACCGATCGCAAGCGACAACACGACATTGGTGGTGAGTCCCGAATTGATCGCCGACCATTTGGCGCCGCTATCGAGGGTGCGATACGCGCCGTTGAGAGCGGTGCCGCTGAAAACATGCCCCGCCGCATTCGCCGCCAGTGCGTTGCTCACCGTGGTCGGCAAACCGGAATTGGCGAGCGCCCAATTCGTGCTACTATCCGGTAAGCGATAAACCGTCCCGTTGGCCAGCGCCGCGTAAACATCGTTGTTCGTGTCGACGGCGAGCGCCACGGTTGGCGTTCGTATCGGCAGGCCGGTGTTCACGGCTGTCCAATTATTGCCGTTATCCTTGGAATAGAAAATGCCGTTTGCAGTCCCCGCAAAAAGATCGCCACTCGTGTTCAGCGCCAGCGCGCGAATCGTCGTGTTGGTGAGGCCGGTATTCAAATCCTGCCAGCTCTCGCCATTATCCGTCGAGCGCGCCACGCCGTCGCTCGCGCCGCCGGCAAAAATATGGCCGCTGGCGTTGATGACCAACGACAGAATGTTCGATTCCGCTAAACCGAGGTTGATTCGCGTCCACGTCGTGCCATCATTTGACGAGCGATACATGCCGTCGTTGCCGGTGCCCGCAAAAATATCGCCGGTGGTGGAGCTGACGGCGAGCGCATGAATCGATTGCACCGCATCATTCGGCAAGCCGGTGCTGGCGAGCGCCCAACTTGCGCCAAAATCTTTGGAACGAAACACGCGCCCGGCGAGTGTTCCGGCAAAAATATAACTGGTGGACTTCAACGCCAGCGCTGAAACTTTTGCGGTGAGCATGCCGGTGTTGACTTCCGTCCAACTGAATGTGGGGCCAGCCGTTGTTGAGCGAAAAACGCCGCCAGTGGTGCCGGCGAAAACGGTTCCGCTGCTATTGCCGGCGAAGGCCTGCACGGTCATGACGCCGAGGCCGACGCTTGCACTCACCCAATTATTGCCGTTGTCGACCGAACGAAAAACGCCGCTGCCTTCGGTGCCCGCAAAAATATTTCCATTGGCATGCGCATAAACGGCAGGAATAAAAAAATTCGTGAGGCCGGTGTTGATTGGCGTCCATGTTGCGGTGGTGCTGAGAAGCCAATAAACGCCGTTGTTGGTGCCGGCGAAAACGTTGCCGAGACTGTTGATCGCCAGCGAGCGGATCGACGGCACCGGCGGCGATAAACCGGGATTGAAAGCGCGCCACACGCCGCCATTATTTGAGGAGAGAAAAAAACCCGTGGTGGTTCCGGCAAAAATATCGCCGGTGTTATTGTTGATGGCGAGCGCTTGGATAAACGCGTTGGTCAATCCGGAGTTGACGGCCACCCACGTTTTCGCGTTGTCGGTCGAGCGAAAAACGCCGCCGCCTTCGGTGCCCGCAAAAATTTCGCCCGTGGTTTTGATCGCCAGCGCGCGCACGCGGGTATTGGTCAAATTGGTGTTGGCTGCGGTCCACGTGGCGCCGTTATCGGTAGAGAGAAAAATGCCGCCAAACGTTCCGGCGAAAAGATCACCGGCCGCGTTGTTCGCCAAAGCATTGACGGTGCCGTTCGTCAAACCGGTATTAACGGCCGTCCAATTGGCGCCGTTGTCGGTCGAGCGATAAATGCCGCTCTCATCATGGCCGACAAAAACCTCGCCGCTGGATTTAACGAGCACCGCGCGCACGTCGCCGCCCACCGGCCCGCTGGTTTGTTGCCAGAAATTTTGCGCCAAGGTTACGGTGTTGGCAAAAAGAAAAAAGAATATAAGAGGTAAGACAAATTTTCTGCTTTGATGTCCACCGCCAAAGGGGCTCATCTCGAAGTGTCTCATGGGTGCGACAGTGTTTCAAGTTGATTTAACGAAATTGTAAGCCGCGATTACATGGTCGGGAAATTGCGGGCGGTGGCATGAGATAAATTCAATCACAGCCGCACTGAATCCCTTCCACACCGGAATCGGAATTCAACGGTTAGGCTTAGTTGGACAAAATTTATGCCATGAGCGGAGGGAAAAACGGAGTGCGAAGCTTTAGCTTCGCAAAGCTATGTTATTATGAGGAGAGAATGTTCGATGCAGATAAATCAGACCTTCTGTTTTCCCAAATCAATCAAGGTAAAATCAGTGTGTTTTCTGGCCAGCCCTTTCACAAAGCCGGATTTCGATATAATCATTTTTTGAATTTCGCCGCGGGCGAGAGGATAAACGCGCGCAACTTTCTTTTCCAAAGCCTGCACGACTTCTTCGTCGACCGGCGACTGCGTCCATTTAATTTCGCCGATGAGCGTGTTGCCCGCCTCGGTGTAACCGAAGATATCGATTTCCGTTTGACTCTCCCAATGGCGACCGAGACTTTCGAAGTGAAGGCCGAGATCAAAAAAATCTTTCTGCAAAAGCTGGCGGATAATGCTTTCACAAACGCGCGAGATAAATTTGTCAAAAGTTGGGCGGACAATTTTTCCCATGACGCGCTCGCGCCCGCCGGTTTCGAGCGCGGTCCGATTCGAAAAGACGTAATTGAACCAGAAATTCATGAAATAGTCGCTGAGAAAATAGAGCCCCTTTTTCGATTTTGCCGGATTGAATTCGGTAATGGGCGTCTCCCGGTGAATAAGCTTCAAGCTTTCGAGCACCACAAGATATTTGCTGAGATTGGCGCGGTCGTAGCCAGTCTTCGAAGAAATCTCACCGAACTTCTGGCTGCCGGTGGCGATGGCTTTGAGAATGGGAAAATAACTGCGCGGGTTGCGAAATTCACCGCGCAGCAAGAATTCAACTTCTTCAAAAAGCGTTTCGCCGTAGCTCAAAATTTCGTGAAAAATCGCCTCAAGCGGCGTGGGGTGTTTCGCGAGGATTTGCGAATAATACGGCACGCCGCCGGAGAGCGCATACCATTCGATGCAACGCACGAGAGCAGTGTTGGAAAAAAATTTGTTATTCTCGACCGGATCGAACGGCGCGACGAACCACTGTCCGGTGCGCCGGCCATACAGCGGCGCTTTGCTCTCCAGTGTCTCCTTCTCCATCATCGATAGGGCCGAGCCGTTGAGCACTAAAAACACGTTTTTGTTCAAACGCAAATTTTCATCCCAGTATTTCTGTACGATCGTGCTCAAACCGGGCTGGGCTTCGAGCAAATAAGGATATTCGTCCAAAATAATCGCGGTGCGCTTGTGCAGGCGTTGATGCAAATAAATGAACAGCTCGTCCCAGTTTGCCAGCGGGCGCACGGCCAGCAACGGATCGTTAAAATAGTCACTCACGATTTTTGAGAAAACCTGCAGCTGATCTTGAATGGAAGTCACCGTCGCCAGAAGATAAAGGCCGTTGACCTGGCGCGAGAATTCTTTTAAGAGAAAAGTTTTGCCGACCCGGCGCCGGCCGCGGAAGATCAACAATTCGGGTTGGCGCGACTTGAACTTTTTGTGCAGAAAATTCAACTCGGCTTCGCGATTGAAAAAAGGGGTATTCATTTTATGGGTATCCTGAGTATAATACTTTGACTACCTATAAAATAGAAGTTCAACGGGAGAACTGCAAGGGGAAATTTTAAAAATATAAGGAACTCAACAAAACCCTTTCCAGGTTAAGCAGACAATGTCTCTCTGGCACTTGCTTGATGAGTTCCGGCGAGACTGCTAACACTTAGGATTTTATGCGGCATTGAGCAAAGAAGAAGCCGGTAAAATCACCAATCTTCCTTCCCACCTCGGCGCTCGATACAAGCACTGCTCAATGCCGCATAAAATCTGCTAGCAGACATTTTCGAAATGTGCACTATCAGAAAGTTTTTCACGTCGGACTCCGGCCGGAATGTTTCTGCTAATACAAAGTTTTGAGCTTGTTTCATGGCCTACTCCAGGATGTGATCGGTTAATCCCAACTCGAACACCTCATTTTATCAAAAAACAGAATCTTTGTCAAGTAAAATCTTTTGCGCGATCGTAATGCCTCAGTCTTCGGTGGAAAACGTAGCGCAGACATCTTGTCTGCAGGCAGGATGCCTGCGCTACTCCACACGTAATTGAGGCATTACGCGTGATCTTATAAAAACAAAAAGGGTTTTGGTGAATTCACCAAAACCCTTTTAAAAATTAACCGTCTACTGTCAAAGCAAAGCTGGTGATGTCAAGCTGAAGCCCACGGCCGCAGGCTTGACACTCCGTTCGCTTATTTTACCAGCATGAGTTTCTTCGTCGCCGCAAATTTCTCCGCGCCGGATTCGGCGAGGAGGCGATAGACATACACGCCGCTGGAAACTTCTTTGCCGGCTTCGTCGCGGCCGTTCCAGTTTGCCAGATAATAATCGGCGGCCTGCAATTGGCGGTTGACGAGGGTTCGCACTTTTTGGCCGAGCATGTTGTACACTTCAACGGTCACGGTGGCGGGTTTCGGCAGCGCGTAACGAATTGCCGTCAGCGCCTGCGCCTGTTGTGTGGCAAACGGGTTGGGGAAATTTTGCGCGAGCTCGAACGCGCTCGGCACCAGTGCAAGACCGCCGGTGCGTTTTCGCAGCGCTTCGGGTTTGCCAACGAGAAGCTGCAACGATTTCTCAATACCGTTTGCAGTCGTGACGACACGATACGAAGGATTGCTTTTCAGATTGCGCGCCATGCTATACGCCGCATCGACGAGATACGCTTCGTAGCCGCTCGGCAGATTCGCGAGATTTTTAAATTCCAAAATCACTTCGCCGGAAACGGCATTTGATTTCACCTGCAACGGCCATTCATAAATTTCCTGATCGATCGGCCGAAAATCCGCGGTGTATTGCATCGGATGCAGCGACCAGTTCACATTCGGCACGCTCACTGAAACATACTCACCGATCACCGGCGGCTCGATGAGGTCAAAATCATCATACTCGACGGCGGCCGTGTTGCGGGCGCCAACATAGTTGATCGTGTCCAGCGCGGCGCCGGCTTGCGCGGCGATTTGAATCGTCCATTCATTTTTCGCGGTCGTGGCCAGCAGCGAATTTTTGCCGAGGCGCGGCGTCGTGGCAATCGGGCAAATCAACAGGTTGATTTTTTCATTGGCGCGTCTCGGCTCGACGTAAATCGCATAACCCTTCCACGGCTCCATCGTATTATCGATATTCCAGCCGCGCTCATACGAGCGCAGCGAGGCGCCCAGCGTCGAGTCCTGCGGAATTTTCGAGTTCACCAGCGTCAAATACTCACGGCTGACCGGAAAGTTGAACGGATTGCTGATCAAATTCCAGCCTTTTTTCAATTCGATCACAAACCGCTTGCCGGTCGAAACCGTTTTGCCCGCGCCGCTGTCGATCACCTTGTTGGCATCGGCCACGAGCATGAAAAACGCGCGGCCCGGAAAAAACGGCGCGATGGTCGGCGCGGCACTGTTGTATTCCACCCAGCCGTTCGTCATCTCCGGACGAAATTCAAAAAACTTCCACTTCTTCGGATCATACGCGCCAAGATCATCTTCCAAAACGTCCTTCGGCGTATTTTTATCCAACTCGAACGGCACGGAAAAGAGCACGTAGTTGGTCTGGGCATTGCCCGAAGGCAACGCCACCGGATTGCCGTCTTTATCGATGCGCACTTCGCCATCGGCGCCGGTGCGAACGCGAACCGCCTGCCAGAAATAATCGTCGTCGCCGCAAACGCCGGATGAATTATTCGTGGTCGGGCCGGCGCCGGGCGGATTGTTCAACGAATCGCGCGCAAAAACTTTGTACTCGAGGCCGCGCGTGGTCACGCCGTCCGGCGGAAGCTCCACGGCAAACAGGTCGGGCGAGCCGTTGAGCCGGCGCAAACGCCGCGGCGGCTCGGTGGCGCGCGCCCCGCCGAAACGATACGTCAGCGAATCCCAGACGATTTTCGTGTGATCGAAAATTCTCACCGTGTCGGTAAAGGCCGTGCGTTTGATCGCCAGCGGCTCGCCGGAGCGGAAGCGCGTGATCACTGGCGGGCAGACGTCGAACCTGTATTCGGCAAACGCGCTGGCCAGGGCATTGACGTTGCCGGCGGAATCAACGAGCCAGTAAAACAAACTGTCAAAACCGCAGAGACTCGTCGAATTGAACGACACGGAAAAATTCACGTTGCTGCCGTTGCGCACCAGCGCGCTTTCGCCGTCAAACGTCGTATTCGCGCCGGGCTTGGTTTGAAATTTCCAGCGCACGCGCGCCGCGTCGCGAATGCCGTCGAACAAACCGAGCGTGAGCCGGAGCGGATTGCGCCGGGTGTTGAACCATTCGTTCGATCCGATATTGCGGTTGACCAATTGGCTTGGCGCCAGCGGCGCGGCCAGATCATATTTGAAATAAACCGCATTCGCATTCACGTAACCGGAATTGCCGCTGCCGTCCACCAGCCAAAGATACAAATACCACCATTGATTCGGCGCGATATTATTCTTCAGCGGCAGCGTTAAACAAAATTTGCCGGCCCCGATCGCGCGCCGGGAAAATTGCAGCGGTTCGTTGAGCGGCTTCGTCGTCTCCAGAAATTTCCAGCGAATTTCCGCAATGTTGCTCGGGTCCGTTGCTTCCCAGCAGAGCGCCAAGCTGTCGCCGTTGGTATAACCGACAAAACCGCCGGTCCATCCCGCGGTCACTGAAGGCAGCGTGGTGAAAGCCGGCGCGGTGACGTCATAATTGAGCGGCGCATAATTCGGCGTGAGATAACCGGAGACGCCGTTCTTGCCTTGCAGCCAGACGTAAAAATTCCAGCGTCCCGCGCTCAACACGTTGCGCAACGGAATTCTAAAACACGGGCGGCCATTTACGATAAAAATTCGCGCGGCGCCGGTGGTGTCGTTCGGCGTTGTGGGCGCGCTCGGCAGAAAACTGAATTTCCAGCGCGCCTCCAAAACCTCGGCAACGTTGGCGGCGGTCAAATTCAAATAGATCGTCAGCGAATCAACATTCGTATATCCGGCGCGACCGGCCGGCCAAGTGACAAGCAACGTGTCAACGCGCGGCGGCGGTTGCAAAATTTGGCCGCTGCCGTTGACCGGAAAAGAAATTTTGCCGAGCGGTTTGATCAAATCATTGGTGGTAAAACTCAGGCTGCTGTTATAAATACGCCCTTCCGTCGGTTTGAATTTAATCGTCACACTTTTCGTATCGCCGGGCGCGATCGCCGCCGGCAGCGGCGTCTGGTTGTAACCCGCAATCGGATTGAGTGCGGCGCTGAAAATTTTTAAGGTGTCCGACAGCGCCGCGTTTTCGGCTTTGCGGTTGGTCACGCGAAACGATTTCGCCGCCGAGTCGCCGACCACCAGCGCGCCAAAATTCAGCGCCGGCGACGGCACAAAAATCATTTCCGGGCCGCGCGTGGTGCCGGTAAGCTGCACGATGAGCGAATCCGGTTGTGAATTACTGGTGTAATTAATTTTAATGACGCCCGCATAAGCTCTGCGCAACGGCGAGCTGAATCGTAAATTCAGCGTCACGTTCGCGTCCGGCAATACACGCGCGCCCACCGGCGGATTGACCACCGTGAACGGGTCACTCAAGGTAAAGCGGATGAGAAAAACCTCGGCGCAGGTTGCATTTCTCACCACCAAAGTTTTATCGAATGACGCGCCGGCTTTGATGGCGCCGAATTCAACTTTAGTGGTGGTCGCCGTTAATTTGCCGGTGCGGGAAATGTACAAGGTGGACGGTTGATTCGAACCGTTTTTTAACGTATCACTTAATACCGGTGTTAGCGTATCACCATCGGCGGCGTAAGCTTTACGAATAAAAAATTTATATAATCCATCTGCCGTCGGAGGCACGCGGTTGTTGATATCGAAGCTGGCAACAAAAGTCGTGGTGTTCACCCAGGTTTTGGTAATCAACGGCAGCGGCGTCGGATACGGCGCATTCAAACCAAAGGTGATCACGGGAATGGAGTCGCGCATCGCCGTATTAAATACCATCGTCACCGCGACGCGAATCTCGCCGGTGGTGCAAGTCGCCGTCTTGCCGTCAACGCGGAAGGTCATTTCGTTCAATCGGGGCTTTTGCGCCCAAGCCGTCGCGTTCCAACCGCCATGCGCGAGCAAGGCCAGGAGAAATATCAGTCGCTTCATTGGTTGTACCTCAAAGAAAAAATTTATGGCGTCGTCATTCGTAGTCATGCCCGCTGGTGGGGCAATTTTCAAAATCAGAATTTTTCGTTTTTAATTGCGGCCCACGAGGGGCCGGGACTACGTCAAAAAGAGGCTCCCGATCACAGAGGTGAGATCAACTCACGGAAAGCTTGGAGGATTCGGCAAATTACTTCCGTTCGTTGGCGGCTTCGTTTTATTGTCGGAACCTTTGGTGAGCTGCGAAATACCGATGGCGGCGCCGACCGCGCCAACCGCAACGAGGCCATAAACCAAAACTTTGTTGCTGCCGCTGCTGTATGAGGCCGTATTCTCAGCGCCGCGGCCCGGTTCCGCCGTTCCCGCGCCGCTATATTCAGTGGTCTTCAGTTCCTGGGCCGGCGCTTCGGAGGAGGCGCCGCCATTGAGCAACGCCGATTTACCGACGAGCTTGCGCGCCACGGCTGCCATTAAATTTTGCAACCCTTCCAAGTCGCCGTCGAAATCTTCATTGGCGCGCTCCACCACTTGTCCGCTACCGGCGTGAATCATTTGCGTTTCGACAAAATAAAGCTGGCCGACTTTACGCACACTGCCATTCACAATCAATTTCACGCCAAGCTGTTTGCCGGCTGCAGCGCCGCACGCCGCCGTGCTGCAACCGGTTCCGCCGTTCGCCAGCGTCTGCGCGACGGTGCCGGGCGCGGTGACAATAAAAATTCCCGTTCGCTCCAATTCGGCGGATAAACGCGAAGTTAAAATTTCCGCTTCATTGGCCGTGATGCGGCCGGAAGGCTCCAAAGGCAGAACGGCAAGGTTGTATTTGGCGGCGGGTTTAACCACAACGAAGGTATTGCCAATACTGCAGCAAGTGAGCGACAACAGCAGCGCGAGAGGTCGACAAAATTTTTTACGCATAGAATCAAACTCCATTGGTTGAGGAAAAAATCATCGCGTCGGTTTTTGCAATTCACAGACCAACGTGCTCAGCCAAAACACTCTACGCGCCATCCGGCGGCGATATAACAAAATCGCAACGCGCTTACTCTCATTGAATCAACAAGCTCGCGCGATTCAAAGAGTTGCGCCCGCTGCAGATGCGGCTCCACCTCTGCACGCACATCTTCCACCTCGAAAAAAGGACGCCACGTTTTATCGTGAGACAGCCATCGGTTACGAAACAACCGCCGACTGATAAAACAAAATAATAACTCGCTAACAACCACACGGATGTCACAGAAATACGGCAGTTTTTGTTTTAACAGCAGCATTCACGGACTCGTGTTCGCGAGTAACATACACACAGAGTCCTTTATTTGCGGGAAGAAATGAGCATTCTTCTTCTTCGACGACGACGTGCAGATTCTAAATGACGGGAAATTCGTACTGTGCGTTTTGGGTGGGTCGAGCAAAAAGAAGATAGGCCAGTATCAATTTTTGGTTTTTGTCACTTGCTATTTCCACTCAGGCCAAATGACCTCGGACTTCGGACTTTCGACCTTGGACCTTATTTGAGCACAAGCATTCGCTTGATTTGTACAAAGGATGGCTTTTGATTTCCTAATCCAGTGGCTTCGATCCGGTAGAAATAAACGCCGCTTGCAACCGGCTGCCCAAAACGGTTGGTCGCGTTCCATTCAACAATTTTATAGCCCGCTTCTTGCACACCCTCGACCAGCGTATTCACTTCCCGACCAAACATATCGAATATCCGCAACTTGATTTTGCTCGCCGCCGGCAACGCATACTTAATCGTTGTTGTCGGATTAAACGGATTCGGGTAATTTTGAAAAAGTTCAAAGCGTATCGGCAGCTCTGATTTTTCGGCTACGCCGGTAGTGGGGTCGGGATAGATAGTGATGAGACCGTTGGCATAGTCAAAAGGAATGGCCCTAATTTGTTCACCCGCTATCAGACTCTCATAGAACACGACCGATGTCTTCGTCTCCGCTGTAATGTTCGTATCGACCACGACATACTTAATTTCAAATATTCGCCCGAATCCGGATTCGATCTCAATCTGTTTGGCTTTTTTGCCGTAGACCACGAAGCTGATTTTATCCGGGGCAAAGCGATAAGCCTCGGCATTGCTGAGCGCGGCGGCGCGCAAGAGCGGTCGAATTTGCAACGGCGTGATCAGGGACGAGTCAAATTGTATAATAAAATTCATCCCATTGACATTGCGATCGTTTTGCAAGCTAATGTAAAGCTTGCCCGTATCAGGAGGCGACATTTTCCTTACCGTTATTGCGCTGTTCTCAATCGTGAGCCGATTTGCCGCCAGGGACATGGTCGGCACGATCAGCATCAACAGGAGCGATATTCTTTTTTTCATGGCCTTGTACCTCATTGTTAGGACTATTTTCTCACCATCGGTTACGCACGCGCAGGATATAATTTGAATTTCATTGTCTTGCAATTCTGCCGCCTGTAGAGGCCGATAGATCATTTTCAATCATGATTTCCTTGGTGATATCCAACGCGCCTTGTTTACGCACAATGAGATTACGCAACTTGTTTAAATCAGTTTTTAACGGCGTATTTAGCGAGCTTGTGATACTTCCATTATCGATAATCAGATCACCGTTGACTTGGGCCCGGTCTTTAAGATAGATCGTTCCTGCCGAGCCGTTACCACCGACATTGCCGCCATAAGCAGAGATATTCGCTATAAGGAACGTCATCGTGTCATAGTAGATGGCAATGCGGCCGCCGCCTCCCGAGCCACCATTACCCGAGCCCGCATTGCCGCCCAAAGCTTGGATAGAACCCGACCCTGAAAATTACTTACCTGTAGTTTAACGGAACCACCTGAACCTCCACCGCCGCCAGCATTGCCGTAACAGCAGCTTCCATTGCCACCAATAGCGCTAATTGTACCATTCAGAAGGAGAGTTTTGACTACGATTGTTGCACGCCCGCCGCCATTCCCGCCAACCTGATTAAAAGCTTCAGACGTCGAGCCTCCGCCGCCGGAACCAAGATGATGAGGATATTCTAACAAACCATAAGAGCTATTCGCAACTCCTTGCCGGCCATTTCCTGCTTGCCCACCATAACTGGCGCCTGCCGGCCAGAAACCGGCGCCATTTTCGGCTGATATGATCGCCTCATTAGCATCGAATGTTTCACCCACATACCCGAAGGCTGAGCCATTGTTGCCGCCGTGCAAACCTTTCGAGTTGAGATCAATCAAACCTCCCGCCTGCACATCTAAGGTTCCACCAACATTCAACCTCAATCCTGGCAATAATCGCGTGGAATGCGTCACTGCACCACCAGACTTGATTGTGAGAGTATTAAGCGAATCAGTGATCTTGAACTTCCCATCTTTAATCAAGGTCACTCCCGATCCAATCGTGGCCGTGTTGGTGGCGATATTCAAACGGCTATCTAAAGTTAAATTAACTGTGCCCGATTGGATGTTGGTCGTATCAAAACTGCCAACGTTAAAGATTGTGTTGTGCAGAATATTGATGACGCCTCCCCCTGACAACTCTAAATCTGTGGCAGTAGGAAAATTCAAGTTGATATGCGTATTGAGCGTTCCGCCGTTGAAGCGCAGAGCATTCGCGTTTAACACTGATCCTGAATCCAGAGTTACGGACGATCCACTTTGTGCATCGAGATCGAAACCCGTGCTATTGGTTACGCCCATGACCGTTCCTGCGCTCAACAATAATTCAGCCGCATTCGTCAGAAATATTGGTTGCTTCACTATAAACGATTTTATATCCGTAGTCATGGGGCGCAAGTGTCCCCGATTCCGAATGATCAAACTGCGGAATGTGTTCAGTGCCGCTTTTAATGGTGTGTCCAATGGGCTTGCCACATTGCCATTGTCGATAATCAGATCACCGTCGGCTTGGGCCCGGTCTTTAAGATAGATCGTTCCTGCCGAGCCTTTACCACCGACATTGCCGCCATAAGCAGAGATATTCGCAATGAGGAACGTCATCGTGTCATAGTAGATTGCAATGCGACCGCCGCCTCCCGAGCCACCATTACCCGAACCAGCACTACCGCCTAAGGCTTGGATAAAACCCGACCCCGAAAGATGACCGACTTGTAGCTTTATGGAGCCGCCCGAACCTCCGCCGCCACCGGCATTGCCATAACAGCAGCTTCCATTGCCACCAATAGCGCTAATTGTACCATTTAAAATGAGATTTCCGGCAATAATTGTTACTCGACCTCCACCGTTGCCGCCGACCTGATTGAAAGCATCATAAGTGCCACCACCACCTGACCCGAGAAGTTGCGCTTTTTCTAACAAACCATAAGTATTATTCGCAACTCCTTGCCGGCCATTTCCTGCTTGCCCACCATAACTGGCGCCTCCCGGCCAGAAACCGGCGCCATTTCCGGCTGATATGATCTCCTCATTGGCATCGAATGTCTCACCCACATACCCGAAGGCTGAGCCATTGTTGCCGCCGCGCAAACCTTTCGAGTTGAGATCAATCAACCCTCCAGCCTGTACCTCCAAGGTTCCACTAACATTCAACTGCAAACCCGATAACAACCGCGTCGAATGCGTCACTACACCGCCGGATTGGATTATCATATTTCCTGTGACTGTTATCGCGCTATCAGCAGTGAGCTCACCGCCAGATTCTACGCGAACAAACTTGAAGGTGGTATCTCGATTGATCGTTACCGATCCCGTGACGATCAAAGAATCTCCCGGAGCATAACCAGCCATAACGCGAGAAGCTGCGAATAGAATCAAGAAGTGCATGAATTTCGTTTTCATCTTTTACCCTCCGCTTGCAGAGTTTGGCGCTTGTTGATCGCGCGTGGGAATGACATAGCGGTTTGTTGGCCCGACCCATCCACTGGTTTGAGAACAATCGGATTCGAAGGCGTTGCTGTGCCTCGCAAAAGGCCGTTCGCTGTAATGCCTCCGCCTGATTTGAATTGGATGACAGTGCCAGCTTTGGCAGAAAGCGTATCGTTCGCTGGAACCGTGGCGCTGGCAATGACTTCGTACGAATCGAAGCAATCTTGGTAGAGCGTGTCTTGCGCGATAGCGCCACAAAGAAAAGGAGATGAAGGGCAGGGAGCATAATTCACGCCCACAGTGAAAGGCCCATCACCGCCTGAAAAGCCGCGGGTAACTGTGATCAGATATGTTCCTGATTGAGTTGGTATAAACTGTTTTTCAAATCCGCAGTCGGTGCTGCTATCTTTGACAACGGTTTTACCCAAAGGATTTTGTAATAAGAAAAACAAAGGCTCTTCCGCACGCAGGCCGACGTTTAGGTTGCTGCCAACAACCGATTGTGGAACGAAAACGCGATATTCATGACGTAAGATTGTTGTTCTTATCTCGTTTTGAGTCCATTCGCCTATTGATAAAGAATGGATGGCTCTACTTGTGTCTGGTGCGAATACTCCTACTATTGGAACCCAAGCGTTACCGTACTTATATAACCTGCCATGCCAGAAGTCTTCCTCAAAGCGCCCTGTCGAAGGATTATACAGACTTAATCGCAGACTGTCCACTCCAAGGGGGATCGAGAGTGAAAAGTTTCCCTGACGATCTATCACTGTTGATCTCACCAGTGGGTTATTAGCCTTTACAATCGAACCTGCCAAATTTGATGACAGCGAAGACGTTATAATATGTGGAGAGCTTTTCTGCGGAAATGAAAAAACCGAAGAACCAGAATCTTGAGGACACCCACCGCCCCCCTGCCCAGGAAGTGGGCATCCATTAAAAGATATGCAATGATAATACTTCCCTTCCTCATCAAAATAACCTTCGATTGATCTTCGAAGTTTAGGTGTCGGGGGTCAGGATTATTCCCCACTGCGGGGTCAGCATTATTCCCCACTTTTTTCAGTAGGGAGCGTTTGCTAATTTAAGGGGTCGTGGGCAAAAGCGCAAGAGCTAAGTTAGATTTTTTTG
>Ga0247727_10003357_pt1 | contig 35399 bp, 37 predicted proteins | sample WisWelCaveWW1625_FD_202498 | JGI IMG/M metagenome (GOLD analysis project Ga0247727, IMG submission 202498) | Biofilm microbial communities from Wishing Well Cave, Virginia, United States - WW16-25 | ecosystem: Environmental > Aquatic > Deep subsurface > Groundwater > Cave microbial mat | place...
CGGTGCGCTCCAAGGACTACAACATCATCATCCTGTCGGACCGCGCCACCGGCCCCGACCGCATCCCGATCCCGTCGCTGCTGGCGACCTCGGCGGTGCACCATCACCTCATTCGCCAGGGTCTGCGCACCAAGGTGGGCCTGGTCGTGGAGACCGGCGAGGCGCACGAGGTGCACCAGTTCTGCGTGCTGGCCGGCTACGGTGCGGAGGCGATCAACCCCTATCTCGCGTTCGAGACGCTGGAGCAGCTGCTGCCCGACCTCGACGAGAAGCTCACCGGCAAGGAGGCGCAGAAGCGCTACATCAAGGCGGTCGACAAGGGCATCCTGAAGGTCATGTCCAAGATGGGCATCTCGACCTACCAGTCCTATTGCGGCGCGCAGATCTTCGATGCGGTGGGTCTCAAGTCGAGCTTCGTCAAGAAGTACTTCACCGGCACCCACACCCAGGTCGAAGGCGTCGGCCTGCGCCAGATCGCACGCGAGACCGCCGAGCGCCACCGGCAGGCCTTCGGCGACGTGCCGGTATTGGAGCACGAACTCGATGTCGGCGGCGAGTATGCCTACCGCATCCGCGGCGAGGCGCACATGTGGCGGCCGAGCGTGGTCGCCGACCTTCAGCACGCGGTGCGCGGCAATCTGCCGGACAAGTACCGCTCGTTCGCGCAGCAGATCAACGACCAGTCCGAGCAGCTGATGACCCTGCGCGGCCTCTTCCGAATAAAAAGCGCGGAGGAGATGCGCCGCAAGGCGGTGCCGCTGGAGGAGGTCGAGCCGGCGGCATCGATCGTCAAGCGCTTCTCGACCGGGGCCATGAGCTTCGGCTCCATCTCGCGCGAGGCGCACACCACGCTCGCCATTGCCATGAACCGCATCGGCGGCAAGTCGAACACGGGCGAGGGCGGCGAGGAGGCGGACCGTTTCAAGCCCTTGCCGAACGGCGATTCCATGCGCTCGGCCATCAAGCAGGTGGCGTCGGGCCGTTTCGGCGTGACCGCGGAGTATCTCGCCAACTCCAGCATGATGCAGATCAAGATGGCGCAGGGTGCCAAGCCGGGCGAGGGCGGCCAGCTGCCGGGGCACAAGGTCGACAAGATCATCGCCAGGGTACGGCATTCGACGCCGGGCGTCGGGCTGATCTCGCCGCCGCCCCACCACGACATCTATTCGATCGAGGACCTCGCCCAGCTGATCTTCGATCTGAAGAATGTCAATCCGGAGTCGGATGTGTCGGTGAAGCTCGTCTCGGAAGTCGGTGTCGGCACAGTCGCCGCCGGCGTCGCCAAGGCGCGCGCCGATCACGTCACCATCGCAGGCTTCGAGGGCGGCACTGGCGCCTCGCCGCTGACCTCCATCAAGCACGCTGGCTCGCCTTGGGAGATCGGGCTTGCCGAGACACACCAGACGCTGGTTGCCAATCGGCTGCGCGGGCGCATTGCCGTGCAGGTGGACGGCGGCGTTCGCACCGGGCGCGACGTCGTGATCGGCGCCATGCTGGGCGCCGACGAGTTCGGCTTCTCCACCGCACCGCTGATCGCCTTGGGCTGCATCATGATGCGCAAGTGCCACCTGAACACATGCCCCGTGGGCGTGGCCACGCAAGACCCTGTGCTGCGCGCCAAGTTCAAGGGCCAGCCGGAACACGCCATCAACTACTTCTTCTTCGTCGCCGAGGAAGTGCGCGAGATGATGGCGGCGCTGGGTTATCGCACGTTCGACGCGATGATCGGCCAGTCCCAATGCCTCGACAAGGAGCGCGCCATCGGTCACTGGAAGGCGCGCGGCCTCGACTTCGAGAAGCTGTTCCACAAGATCGAGGCGCCGGACAGCGTCGCCATCTACAACAGCGAGCGGCAAAACCATGGCCTCGACAAGGTGCTGGACAACAGGCTGATCGCGCTCGCAAGGCCGGCGCTGGATGAGAAGAAGCCTGTGAAGCACGAGCTTGCGATCTGCAACCGCGACAGGGCGACGGGCGCGATGCTTTCCGGTGAAATCGCCAAGCGTTACGCCCACGTCGGCCTGCCGGAAGACGCGATCTGGCTGTCCTTCAAAGGCACGGCCGGGCAAAGCTTCGGCGCCTGGCTGGCGCACGGCGTCACGCTCGACCTCGTCGGCGAAGCCAACGACTACGTCGGCAAGGGCCTCTCGGGCGGCAAGCTGATCGTGCGGCCGGACCCGAAGTCCGGCATCGTGCCGGAGGAGAGCATCATTGTCGGCAACACGGTGCTGTATGGCGCCATCAGCGGCGAATGCTACTTCCGCGGCGTTGCCGGCGAGCGCTTCGCGGTGCGCAACTCCGGCGCGATCGCGGTGGTGGAAGGTACGGGCGACCACGGCTGCGAGTACATGACCGGCGGCGTGGTCGTGGTGATCGGACCTACGGGGCGCAATTTCGCGGCCGGCATGTCGGGCGGTATCGCCTATGTACTTGACGAGGACGGCACCTTCGAGCGGCGCTGCAACCTCTCGATGATCGATCTGGAGCCGGTGGAAGCCGAAGAAGAGGTGATGCGCCGCCTGTCCAACCAGGGCGGCGACCTGGAGAGCCATGGTCTGGTCGACGTAATGCACGACCTGACTGGCCAGGACGCCGAGCGGCTGCACCAGCTGATCGCCAGGCACGCTCACTACACCAACTCGGCGCGGGCCAAGGCAATCCTGGAGAACTGGGCGACATATCAGGGGAAGTTCAAGAAGGTCATGCCAGTCGAGTACCGCCAGGCGCTGGCCGAGATCGGCAGGCACCAGGCCGCCGACACGACGGGCCTGGAAGTGATCGAGATCGGCTTGCGAGCCCCCAAGGGGTAGGAAACGCGAACGGCGCGTGGGCAACGGCCGCGCGCACGGCGCGCAGTCAGGAGGCACGTGCCATGAAGATCTTCGGCGATCTCGGCTCAGGCAACTGTCTGAAGGTCAAGTATACGGCGGACCATCTCGGCCTGCCGTATACGTGGGTGCCGGTCGACATCATGAAGGGCGGGACGAAGACGCCCGAGTTCCTGGCGCGCTTCCCCATAGGTCGCATCCCTGCCGTGGAGTTCGACGACGGCCGCACTCTCTCTGAGTCCAACGCCATCATCCGCTACCTGGCGCGCGGCAGCGCGCTCTTGCCGGACGACGCCTTCACCCAGGCCAAGGTCGACGAGCTCCTGTTCTGGGAGCAGTACAGCCACGAGCCCTACGTCGCCACCACGCGCTATCACATCGTCTACCTCAAGCGCTCGCTCGATCAGCGCGAAGCCTGGCGGGTCGAGCGCGGAGAGGCCGCCCTCGACCTAATGGACGACCTGCTCAACGAGGGGGCGTGGCTCGTCGGAGAGGCCATGACAATCGCCGATATTGCCTTGCTTCCATATACGCGGATGGCTCACGAAGGCGGCTTCGACCTGTCATCCCGCCCCGAAGTTCGCGCCTGGATCGGGCGGTGCGAGGAAGCTCTAGGGCTGGAGCCAGCGGACAAGAAATGAATCCTTTGCTGCAAGCCGTGACAAGATCGCTAGAGCACTTTCCGGTCGATATGGGGCGGAACAGCTCCACATGCGCCGCCTGCGTGACGGCTCAAATGGATCGCTGTCCTTTGCGTCATCCCGGCGCCGTTTGCGAGCGAAGCGAGCAAGTGGGACAAGGCCGGGACCCATGCACCTCGAAGCAAGCTCTCGCCTCGTCCTTCGCTCCGCGCGCGACCCGCGGGGCCGTCGCGCTTATTGTCCGATCGGAGAGCGAGCTGCCAGGTGCATGGGTCCCGGCCTGGCCCCGCTTGGGCCTCTCAGACCCTCGCGGCGCCGGGATGACGTTGGCGGAGGTGGCACGCGACGCACACAACACTTCGCCCGGAACAGCGCCCACGGCGCCTGATCGGCGCGATCTACGCGAAGTGGAAAATGCGCTAGACATGTCGCTCGCGCCGCGGACCAGCTTTACGCAGGCGCACGAGCATGCGCTCGGTTCCCCGCGTCCGTTCGATGTCGAATGTGTCAGGGCCGCTGACCCGAATGTCGACCTCGTCGCCTTCCTTGAGGTCCAAGGCCTCGACGATCTCGGCAGGCAGCCGAATGGCGAGATCGTCGCCCCACTTCTCGACTTTCATCGGCCTCTCCTAGATAGTACGCAAGTAGATCTGGGCGGCGCCTTTTCCTCTGTCAACGCCGTACTGCAAGGTGCCTGAGAGTCTGCATGGGCAAGATCACCGGCTTCATGGAGTTCGACCGCAAGGACCGGCACTACCGGCCCGTGGACGAGCGCGTGAAGCACTGGCGCGAGTTCGTCGAGCCGCTGCCGCCGGCCGAGGTGAAGAAGCAGGCCGCGCGTTGCATGGACTGCGGCATCCCCTACTGCCACACCGGCTGCCCGGTGAACAACCAGATCCCCGACTGGAACGACCTCGTCTACCGCGAGCAATGGAAGACGGCGGCGCTCAACCTGCACTCGACCAACAATTTCCCCGAGGTAACGGGGCGCGTTTGCCCGGCGCCGTGCGAGGCCGCGTGCACGCTAAACATCAACGACAACCCGGTCGCCATCAAAACCATCGAATGCGCCATCGCCGACAAGGCCTTCGAGGAGGGCTGGGTGGCGCCGGAGCTGCCGGAGACCCGGACCGGCAAGAGGGTTGCCATCGTCGGATCGGGGCCGGCCGGTCTCGCCGCCGCCCAGCAGCTGGCGCGCGCCGGACACGACGTGCACGTCTACGAGAAGCTCGCCAAGCCCGGCGGGCTGCTCACCTACGGAATCCCCGACTTCAAGATGGAGAAGGCGATCGTCGAGCGCCGGGTGAGGCAGATGGAGGCGGAAGGTGTCGTATTCCACTGCAATGCCCACGTCGGCAGGAACGTCTCGGCCAAGGAGCTGGAGGACGGGCATGACGCGCTGCTGCTCGCCGGCGGCTCCGAGCAGCCGTTCGACTTCTTCGCCAAGTCGCTGGGGCGCGACCTCGACGGCCTGGTCTTTGCCATGACCTTCCTGCCGCAGCAGAACCGGCGGGTCTCGGGCGAGCCGCAGAAGGACGAGGCGCAGATCACTGCCGAGGGCAAGCACGTCATCGTCATCGGCGGCGGCGACACCGGCAGCGACTGCATCGGCACCTCCTTCCGGCAGGGCGCCAAGTCGGTGACGCAGCTCGAGATCATGCCGATGCCGCCCGAGAAGGAGAACAAGGCGCTGTCCTGGCCGCACTGGCCGCTCAAGCTGCGCGTGTCGTCGAGCCAGGCCGAAGGCGCCAAGGTGGAGTATTCCATTTCGACGACGGGCTTTGCCGGCAGTGACGGCAGGGTAGAAAAGCTACTCTACGCGCGCGTGGACAACTCCATGAAACCAGTGCCGGGCAGCGAGGGCGATCTGCCGGCCGACCTGGTGCTGTTTGCCATGGGCTTCTCGGGGCCAATGGAAACGGACTTCGTCAAGGAACTCGGCCTTGCCGTGGTGCCGCGTGGGCGCTTCAAGGGCCTCGACGCCGGCGAGAAGGACTACCGCATCAAGGCGCGGGGCAAGGTGTTTGCCGCCGGCGACATCCGTCGCGGACAGAGCCTCGTGGTGTGGGCGATCCGCGAGGGGCGGCAGGCCGCGCACGCCATCGACCGCTTTCTGATGGGCCGCAGCGACCTGCCGCGGTGAGGCGCGGTGGCTGAGACCGGCGCCAACCCCGGCGATGGCGCCGGCTCAATCCTCGTATTTGAAGGAGAGCTTGAGGCGCACGCGATAAGCCTCGACCTTGCCGTCGGTGATGACGATATCCTGCTCTGCGACCTCGGCAATGCGCAAATCCCGCAGGGTCGCCGCCGCGCGTTCCACCGCTGCGGCCGCGGCCTTCTCCCACGACGTGGGGCTGGTGCCGACGACTTCGATGATTTTGTAAACGCTCTCTGCCATGACGTGCTCCTCGGATCTCGAGAACGACCGATACGACAGCGGACTGGCGCAAGGCCCGAAGCTAGGTATGTCAGGAAGCTACCCAGCAAATGGCATTCCCGAAGGTTTTTTTGCACCTGCGAAGTAAACTGGTCTCAACGCCGGTTACCAAATCATAAACGACAAAAGAGTTTGGAATATGCCCGGCGAAACCATTCTTCCGCTGATCATCCGAAGTAATGGGATTGAGCCTGCGCGCAGGAGCGAATAGCATCGCGCCGGGGAAGTGGAAGAAGCCGAAGGGGGTTCACGCCGCCCGCCCTTTCGCTGTTGGGAAGAAGCGCGCGTGCTCGACACCGGCTGTATTGTTCGGCCCGACTCCAAGGCCTGGTTGAGGCGGCATTCGCTGACGAGCCTGGGGGTGGTGGCGTTGGTGATTGCCGCCGTCTGGGCAATCGCCGCCGGCCGCTGGATCATGGCCGACGCGGTCGTGCCGTGGGATGCCAAGAACCAATTCTATGCCTTTTTCCGCTTCCTGGCCTCGGCAGTTCACGCCGGCTACACGCCCTTTTGGAATCCCTATCATTACGGCGGGCATCCCAGTGTCGCCGATCCGCAATCTCTGATCTTTGCACCGGCCTTCGTGGCGTGGGCCTGGTTCGATGCCACGCCTTCGATCCGCACCTTCGACCTGATCGTTTACGCCCATCTCCTCGTCGGCGGGCACGCCATCGGAGCCATGGGCTGGCGCGCCGGCTGGCCGCTGCCGGCGTCCGTGCTTGCCGCTGCCGTCTTCATGCTCGGCGGACCGGCGTCCGGGCGCCTGCAGCACACAGGGATCATCCTGAGCTACGCGCTGCTGCCGCCCGCCATGCTGTTGCTGTCGCTCGCCCTCGAGCGACGGTCGATTCTGATCGCGGCTGCCTTCGGCGCGGTAACGGCCGCGCTGGCGTTGGGGCGCAACCACGAATCCCTGCTCCTGTGCTTCATGCTGGCTGCGCTGCTCGCGGGCGAGATCGCCGGCGCATCCGAGAGGAGGGATTGGCTCAGGCAGCGGCGTTGGGTTCTGGCGACGATGGCGTTCAGCGTCGCGGCGCTGCTCGCAGCGCCGCTGCTGCTCACCTTGCAGTTCGCCGCCCTATCCAATCGCCCCGGTGTCCTGCTCGAGCGCGCGCTCGAGGCCTCGCTCCATCCGTCGAACCTGGCAACGATGGCAGTTGCCAACGTGATGGGCTCCCTGGAGTCCACGGCCGACTATTGGGGCCCGAACCACGACACCCTGCCCGAGGTCGGAGCCACCGACCGGTCGTTCAACTATCTCTTTGTCGGCGCCACGGCTTCCATTGTCCTGCTGTGGTTCGGCGTTGCCGGCGGCGGGATGCTGCGGCGCGGCCGGCGGGTGCTGACCGGCGTTCTGGTCGTGGCTCTGCTCTACATGCTGGGCCGCTATACGCCGGTCTACGCGCTGGCCTTCCAGTACGTGCCGGGCATCAGCCTGTTTCGGCGCCCGATCGACGGCGCCTTCGTGTTCGTGGCGGTCCTCGCCGTCCTCATCGGCTACCTGCTGGCGGACTATGTGAATGAAGGCCGCCCGCGGGTCCCGGCCTGGCGCCTCGCCACGATCGCAGCCATCGCCCTCGCCATCGTTGCTTGGGCGGTCATTTTCTCGGAACGGTCGCACCGCGGCTGGAGCTCGCTGCTGCAGGTGCTGAAAGCCGCCCCCATCGCCCTTCTCGTGATCGGCGCGCTGGCATGGGCCCGTTCGGCGAGGGCGCGCTCGCTTGCGGCTGTGCTGGTGGCCGCCGTCGCCACCGGCGAGCTTGTCTGGTGGAATGCCGCCTCCAGTCTCAACGCCGAAGGCCCCGCCTACTATTCGGCGCTGGAGCAGCCGAGGGGCGAGGAGGCGGCCATCTTGGCCGTGCTGCAGGGGGAGATCGATACCCGCCGCAAGGAAGGCGAGCGCCCGCGCGTTGAAGTCGTTGGCGTGAAAGGCTCGTGGCAGAACCTGGCAATGACGCGCGGGCTCGAGGCCACCAATGGGTACAACCCGCTGCGCATCGGCAGCTACGACCGCCTCGTCTCCCCCGGCGAAACCACCCATATCGTCGACCAGCGGCTGTTTCCGGCGTCCTTCGACAGTTACGATTGCGCCCTGGCGCGCGAGCTCGGCCTCGAATTCGTCGTGCTCGGTCAGCCGATCGAGAAGGTTCCACACCTGGCTCGCAGGCCGGTGGCGGACGTCCTGCTCGCAGGGCCGAAGGTGTGGATCTACCGGCTCAACGATCCGGAGCCGCGGGTCAGGTTCATCAGCCGCGTCATCGTTGCGGACACCGACTCCCAGGTGAAGGCCGGTCAATTCCGGGTCAACCCTGCTGCCGAGACAGCCCTGATTGACGACGACACGGCGCCCCTGCGCAGCAACTGGCCGATGTTCACAGCACGCGAGGGCAACTTTGCGCGGATCGTTTCCTGGCGGCCCGATCGCGTGGAAGTAGAGGTGGACAGCGCGCAGCCGGGCGTTCTCGTCCTGCACGATGCCTTCTACCCGGGCTGGGTCGTTGAGGTGGACGGGCAGCCGGCGCGGCTGCTGCGCGCCAACGTGCTGTTCCGCGCGGTGGAGGTGAGCGAAGGCCGCCACCGCGTGGTGTTCCGCTTCGCGCCGTTCGCACTGGCCAATCTTCGCGATGCGCTGGTTGGTCTGCTGCATCGGGCGCGATAGGGGAATTTTTCCAGCGCGCCGCATTGAAAACATCTCAAGCCAGATAGAGGAAGAGGATTGTCTCGCCGAATCCCCTACCTCCGCCACCTACGCCTTCTCCTCGAACTGCGGCTGCCAGCGCAGGAGATACGCCTGAACGCGCCGTACGAAGAAGGCGAGCACGATCCCGACGATCATCATGACGAAGATCGCCACCATCATTTCGGCGGCATTGGCGCGCGCTTCCGCCTCGATGATCAATTTTCCCAACCCGCGCTCGGCGCCGATGAACTCGCCGACAATGACCCCGATCAGGGCGAATGACACGGCGGGCGTCAGCGAGGCAAACACCCAGGCGAGCGCCGAGGGGATGACGACGGTCTTGAGCACCGTAAGCTCGCTTGCGCCGAGGAGACGGGCAGCGGCAATCTGGTCGCGGTCGACGGAGCGTGTGCCCTCGAAGGTGTTGAAGAACACGACGAAGAAGACGACGATTCCTGCCGTCACCACCTTCGACAGGTCGCCGAGCCCGAATATCAAGATGATGAGCGGGACAAGCGCGATGCGCGGAATCGAGTTCATGGCAACGATGTAGGGCTCGAAGATCTGCGAGAGATACTCCGAGCGGCCGAGGACCAGGCCCGTCAGGATGCCGAGGCTGGTGCCCCAGAGGAAGCCCCACCACATGTTCTTCAAGGTGACGAGGGTCGCCAGCCAGAGATTGTTGGCGTTCTCGTGGTAGCAGGACATGAACCCCGCGTTGTCCGCGAAGCAGCCGAGCTTCAAGAAACTGCGCCAGATCCCCGTCGGCTTCGAGATGAAATAAGGGTCGAGGATCTTCGGGACCCAAGGCCTGGGCAGCACCGCCCGGCACAGGTCGAAGCCCCACTCCCAGATCGAGAGCGTGACCACGAGGATAGCGAGCTGCCAGAACAGGATTGCCGAGCGAGATCGCAGCATCGAACGCCTTCCTGGCTATTCCGCCTTCGTCCGCCGGAACTCCTCACCGAGCGCATGCCAGATGTGGGAGTAGAGCCGGCCGAACTCCGGCGTCTCACGCAGAGAAACTGCATCGCGCGGGCGCGGAAAGGGCACCACGAAATCTTCCTTGAGCCGGCCTGGGCGCGCCGAGAGCAGGATGATGCGATTCGACAGCGTCAGCGCCTCGCCCAGATCGTGGGTGACGAACAGCACGGTCTGGCGCTCCCGCTCCCAGATTTCCAGGAGCGTCTTGTGCATCTCGAGCTTGGTGTGGGTGTCGAGCGCACCGAAGGGCTCGTCCATCAGGAGGATCTCCGGCTCCATGATGAGCGTACGCATGAGCGCCACCCGCTGGCGCATCCCGCCCGAGAGCATGCGTGGGAAGCTCTTGTCGAAACCTGCCAGTCCGGAGACCTCGATGGCGCGTTTCACCTTTTCCTGCCGCTCCACCTTCGGCACGCCGGCGATCTCCAGGCCGTAGCCGATATTCGCCTCCACGGTGCGCCAGGGAAACACGGTATCGCGCTGGAAGACATAGCCGACCTTGCGGTTCACATAGCCGAAGCGCACCTCCTCGTCGTCGAGGCAGACCCGGCCGCTGGTTCTGTCCAATAGGCCCGCGACGATGTTGAGGATCGTCGACTTGCCGCAGCCGGACGGGCCGAGGAGGGCGACGAACTCGCCCTGTGCAACCTCGAACGAGACGTTCTCGACGGCATTCACGTCGCCGCCAGGCGTCCAATAGCGCATGTCGAGGTTCGCGACGCCGATGCGCACCCGCGCGCGCTCCGGCGCGACGGACCTCTGATCGCATCCTGATGCGCCGGCGGTTTGCTGTGACGAGGCAGCCGCGCTCACTTGAACTTCGCCTGCGCGGCGTCGAGGAAGCTCATGTCGACGAGGTCCGCGTATTTCGACTCGGGAATGTCCGACCCTTTACGATACCAGACCTTGCCGCCGCGCTCGAACGACGCCTTGTCGATGCGTCCGTCATAAGCCCAGGTAGCTTTGTCGAATCCCATTTCGGCCTTGACGGCGACCGGATCGACGCCGGCGAAGTACTTCTCGCCGACGAGCTTGTAGACCTCGTCGATGGGGGTCGCCTTCACCCACTGCATGGCCTGGTACATACTATTGATGAACGACTGCACCAGCGCCTTCTTCTGCTGCGCCGTCTCCTCGAGCGTGTATATGACGAGCACGGGAACCGTGCCGCCAAACGCGTCCACGAATACGCCCGGTTTCGACGTATCGTAGATCGCCTTGCCAAAGCCGCGCCCTTCGGCCTCGATAACCCAGCCTGGAACGGCCATGATGGCATCGAACTGCTTCGTCTCCAGGCCCGGAAACATGGTCTTCGGACCGCCGCCCGCGACCCAGTTCATCCTATCGCCGAGCTTCTTCGACTCGAACACGTAGGTGCCATACATCCACGTGCCGGAGCCGATAGCCGTCGCGGCGACGATCGGCTTGGCACCGTCGGGACGCTTGTAGTCGGCGAGTTTCTCGACCGTAGTGATGCCGGCGTCGTAGAGGTCTTTCCTGACCACGATGTTCGAGATGGAGGCGATCATTTGCGTGGCCATGATGATCTTGCTCTTCTTGCCGCGCGTCGAGAGCTGCAGGGGGTGGCTGGCGTCGCCATGGGCAAACAGCGCCTGCTCCGCCGCGAGCGCCTGTCGCCCATGGGTGCCGGCATTGCCGAGGATGAGCTTGAAATCCAGCTTCTCCGACTTGAAGAAACCCTTGGCCTCGGCAATCATCCCCAGCGCATAGACCGCCGTCGATGGCCCGAACGCGAGTGTGGCGGTCTGCTCCTGCGCGCTCGCGATACCAGGCAGCAGGCTCGCGCCGATGGTTGCCGCAGCGAGCGCTTTTCGTCCTGTCATCCTCATGGCGTTCCTCCTGGTGTTGTCTCTTTTGGCGCCCCTCGAGTGACGTCATAGAACGCGACGGCACCGACCTCGGCAAGCGCCGCAATTTCGGCTTCACCATAGCCGAGCACGGCCAGAACCTCACGCGTGTGCTCACCAATCTGCGGCGGATCACGCCGGTTCTCGAGGCGCGCGCCATCGACCGATATGGGCAGCGCGGGCGTCTTGGCGGGGCGTCCGTCCGGCAATCTGATTTCCATGAGGCCCCCGGACGCGGCGAGATGCGGGTCGTCAAAGAGATCGCTCGGTGCGTTCACCGGCGCGAATGGCAACCCCAGCCGCTCCAATGTCGCGCACAGGTCGTCGGGCGACCACTGCTTCAGGATGGTGCCGATCTCGGGGATCAGCCACGCGCGATTGTCGACCCTGCCCTGGTTCGTTGCGAGCCGCGGATCGGCGAGCCATATCTCCCGCCCAAAGGTCCGGCAGAAGCCCTGCCACTGGTCCTCCCCGACGATCGCAACGAAAATTCGTGTGCCATCCCTCGTCTCGAATAGATCGTAGACCGCCCACGGGCTTTGCCTGACGGAAAAGGGGATGGCCTGCTCGCCGGTCACCGTCTCCAGCATCATGGCCTGCCCCATGAGAAAGACATTGTTCTCGAACAGCGCGCTCTGGATGTAGCGGCCACGTCCTGTGTGCTCACGCTCCGCAAGCGCGGCCTGTATGGCGATGACGCCGAACATGCCGCCCATCACATCGTTGATTGAAGCGCCGGCGCGCATCGGTTGGCCAATGGGACCGGTCATGTGGGCCAAGCCACCCATCATCTGCACGACCTCGTCGAGCGCGAGGCGGTGCTCGTAAGGTCCCGGCAGATACCCTTTGAGCGAGCAGTAAACAAGTCGCGGCGCCAACGCCGATACGCTTCGATAGTCGAGACCCGAGCGCGCGAGCAAACCGGGGCGAAAGTTTTCGATCAAGACATCCGATCGCGCAATCAGGCGCTTCACTACGGCTTGGCCGTCGGGTGTCGCGGTGTCGACGGCGACGCTGCGCTTATTGCGGCTGTAGTTGGCGAAGAACCCGGCGGCAGGCCCCTTGAAGAAGCGCGTACGATCACCCTTGGGCGGTTCGACTTTGACGACGTCGGCACCGAGGTCGGCGAGGATGAGGCCGCAGCTCGGCCCCATCACCATCTGGCTGAACTCGACGACACGGACGCCCGCGAGCGGGCTGAAGGGGCCCTTCCCGGTGCTGCCTACCGCGAACTCACCCATAGCGCGGTCTCTCGCGGTTTTGTAGTCAGCAAACCGGCTCAGAGCGATCCCGCGAGGCCCAGCTGGGTGACGACGCCGCCCCAGCGCTGGCGCTCGCTCCTGATGTACTGCTGGATCTCCTCGATCGAGCGCGGGGCGAGCGGCATCAGGCCGATATCGCTCGCACGCTTCTGGAACGCCGCATCGCCGGTGATGCGCTTCATCTCGGCATGCAGACGCTCGACGATACCGCGGGGCGTCGCCGACGGCGCCAAGAGCGCGTGCCAGGACACGGCCTCGAAGCCGGGCATGCCCATGGCGTCGGCCATGGTCGGCACCTGCGGCAGGGATGAAAGCGGCGAGGAGGCGGTGATGGCGAGCGCCTTGAGCTTGCCCTCGACGATCAGGGAGAGCGCCGCTCCGGTCTCGGAGACGGAGGAGGCGATGTGGCCGCCGAGCACGTCGGTGACGATCTGCGGCGGGCTGCGATAGGGAACGTGGCTGGCCTGGAAGGCGTGGTCGCGCTTCAAGGTCTCCATCGTCAGGTACTGCAGCGTTCCGGCACCGGTGGTGGCGTACGTCACGGGGTTGGCGCTGTCCTGGGCCTTCTTGATGAACTCCTTCATGCTGCCGGCGCCGAAGGAGGGGTTGACGATCAGCACGAATGGCGACTTCGCGTACAGCGCGATCGGCACGAAATCCTTCTCGGCGTCGTAGTTGACCTTCTTGTAGAGCGTCGGGTTGACCGCCAGCACCGGCGCGGTGGAGACGACGAGCGTATGCCCGTCGGGCGCGGCACGGGCGACATTTTGCGCCGCCAGCATGAGCGCGGCACCGGGCTGGTTCTCGACCACCACCGGCTTGCCGAGCGCCTTGGCGAGGTCCTCCGCATAGATGCGCACGACGGAATCCATGCCGCTGCCGGCCGCCAGCGGCACGACAATGGTGATGTTGCGCGTCGGGTATTCCTGCGCTGCGGCCGGCAGACTCGGAAGCGCAAGCGACAGAGCACCGATCAAGGCGACCCTGCGAAGCCAGGACAGCGTCATGACGGAAACCTCCCTTGGGCGGTCTCGCATGTGCCTGCCCGGCTACCGCGAGGACCTTTTGGATCTCATTGCCGGGCAGCGCCAAGAAGTATCTCCGCCGGCAATCCGACGATAGTGCCAGAGGGAAGGCGACACAACGTCATGTGCCCGTCGCCGGGGGACGCGAGAGGGCGACGCCGCACGCCCCGCACTTGTCTGGCAACAACACCAGGACCTTGGTTCGCAGCCGCGCTCCGCAGCGCGGGCATCTCTCCCGGAGTTGCAGGACACCGGCCGCGACAACCAGAACGCCGACGACCCCGACGAACAGGCCCCGGAACCAGGCGAGATCGCCGTAGCGGTAGGCGGCCACGCCAATGAGCAAGAGGACGACCATGGCCGCCGAATGGAACCACGTCATCTGGCGCTCCCGGCGCCAGAGGCGTTCCAGCTCCTCGCGTGTCAGCGGCTCCTGCACCGGCACTTTCCCCCTCAATCGCGCGCTTCAGGCGCGGCCTTGGCCTCGATCCGCTTGATCGCCGCAACCGGTAGGCCCGCGCGCGCGATGCGATCCACCGCGGCCCTGAGCGGCTCCGCTGCCACCGCCATGTGGTGGGCATTGGCGTGCAGCAGCAGGAAGCCGTCGGTCATGATCCCCACGTGTCCCTTCCAGAACACGAGGTCGCCGCGCTGCAACCCATCGAGATCGGCGCGGATCGCAACCTCGCGGCCGAGATCCGCTTGCTGCATGTCGCTGTCGCGCGGGCAGTCCAGGCCCGCAGCGTGCATCGCCACCTGCACCAGCCCCGAGCAGTCGAGGCCGAGCCGCGTCTTGCCGCCCCACACGTACGGGGTACCGGCGAAGCGCTCGGCCGCAGCCACAAAGTCGGGTGCAAACCGGTCCAGCTCGGCGATGTGCCGCATCGGTACGAAAGCGCCCTCTGCCAGCCTGGCGAAGGTGGGACCGGTCTCGGCTACGCAAAGCAAGGCCGTCATGCTCAGGTGCGGCCCCGGCAGGGCTTTGGCACTGGCTGACGCGTAGAGGTACGTGCCGGGCGCGCGCACCTTGTGGGTCGGCCGCTTTACTTGCGGCGAGAGCGCGCGGGCACGCAGGTAGCCGACGTAGCCGTCCCGCGCGAGCTGCACCCAGGCCCAGCCCTGCTTTTCGTCGTAGACCGTGACGAGCTCGCCAAACAGCACCTGGGTGGCCCAACCATCGCGCGCGTCAGGCCGCATCCACAGTGGCGTCGCCGGGTGCACCACCTGCCGAACCTGGCCCGCAACATAGCGCGGCGCGGAGACCTTGCCGCGCAGCGTCTCGGCCGCGAGGTCGTCGCGGTAGGCGTGCAGGCGCGGATCGAGAGCGGTCTTGGTCACGGCTTGGCCCGCTCCGCCCGGCGATGCGTTTCCGCGCGCAACACCTCGAACATGGCGCGTGCGACCTGCACCTCGCCGCCCTTGGGCCCCAGCGGCTTGAGAGTGGGGCGCCAGCCGTAGATGTCGAAGTGGGCAAAACGGCGGGCCTGCTTGACGAAGCGTCGCAGGAACAGCGCCGCCGTCACCGAGCCGGCGAACGGACCGTCCGATACGTTGCTCATGTCCGCCACGGGGCTGTCCAAGGTTGCCTCGTAGCCGCTCCAGAAGGGCAAGCGCCAGACCGGATCGCCGATGCGATTTCCGACCGACGCGATCGAACCTGCCAGGTCATCGTCATCGGTGTAGAAGGGCGGCAGCTCCGGCCCCAGCGCCACGCGCGCCGCGCCGGTGAGGGTGGCGAAGCTCAGCAGCGTGTCGGGCCGCTCCTCGTCCGCCAAAGCAAGGGCATCGGCAAGCACCAGCCGACCTTCGGCATCGGTGTTGCCGATCTCCACGGTTTTTCCGGCGCGGCTCGAGAGCACGTCGCCGGGCCGGAACGCGTTGCCGGCCACGCTGTTCTCGGCCGCCGGGATCAGCACGCGCAAGCGCACGCCGAGCTGGTTTGCCATCACCATGTGCGCCAGAGCCAGCGCCGCGGCGGCGCCGCCCATGTCCTTCTTCATCAGCAGCATGGCGCTGGCGGGCTTGATGTCGAGCCCGCCGGTGTCGAAGCAGATGCCCTTGCCGACCAGCGTCACGCGCGGCGCGGAAGCGCGGCCCCAGGTCATGTCGATCAGGCGCGGCGGCCGATGGCTCGCCCGGCCGACCGCATGGATCATGGGGAAGTTCTTGGCCAACAGATCGTCACCGACAACGCTGCTCACGCTGGCGCCGTGCCGCTTGGCGAGCTGCCGCACCGCCGCCTCCAGCTCTTGCGGCCCCAGATCGCTGGCCGGCGTGTTGATGAGGTTGCGTCCCAGCCAGACGCCCTCGACGGCCGCAAGAACCCGCGCCGGATCGGCGCTGCGCGGCAGCTTCAGTTGTGCCACCCCTTCGCCGTTCGCGCTCTTGTAGCGCCGGAAGCGGTAGGCGCCGAGGCCCCAGGCAATAGCGGCCAATTCGACATCCTCGACACCGTCGGCCAGGTGATAGAGGCCGTTCGGCAGCACGCCCGGAAGCACGCCGACCGACAGCTCCGGCTTGTCCATCGGATCGCAAGCGCGTGCCTCGCCGAGACCGAAGACCACGCCGGCAAGGGTGCCGTCGCTGCCGGGCAGGAGCAGGTGCTTCTTGCCGTTGCCCTTGAAGCCCTGCGCCTCTGCCCACGCCCGTTGCGCCTCCGTGAGCGGGGCTTGGCGGGCCCAATCGGCATCGCGGACGAGCCAAATCGGAAGCGACTTCCTCTTGCTGTCGGCCGGCAGCAGCACGGAGGCCGCCTCCGAGGCAATCGTCTTTTCTCTTGCTGGCATCGGTGGTTCGTGAAAGTGGACCTGTGAGGATTGTCTCGTATTATCGGCAGCGCGGAGGCGAATGACAATTCCCGCGGCTGTGCATTGGGCCAGTTGTGCGCTGGATGGGGGTGGATCGCATGGCTTATCGGCTGGTCATTGGCAACAAGAATGGATCGAGCTGGAGCTTGCGGCCCTGGCTCGCCATGCGCCGCGCCGGCATCGCCTTCGATGAAATCAACATCGATCTGCGCGCGCCCGACGCCAAGGCGCAGATTCTGAAGCATTCGCCCTCCGGCAAGGTGCCGGCGCTGCTGGCGGGCCCACGCGTGATCTGGGACAGCCTGGCGATCCTGGAGTTCCTGGCCGAGACCCACCGCCACTCCCACCCCGCGCTGTGGCCCAGGCTGGCGGCCGCTCGGGCCCATGCCAGATGCGTCTCGGCCGAGATGCACTCGGGCTTCCAGGCCTTGCGCGAGCACTGCCCGATGGATTTCGTGGCACGCGCGCCGAAACTCGAGCTGCCCGAGCCGGTTGCGGCCGACGTGCGGCGCATCGTGGCCATCTGGCAGGACTGCCGCCGCCGGCACGGCTCCGGCGGTCCATTCCTGGTGGGTCGATTCTCGGCCGCCGACGCGATGTTCGCTCCGGTGGCGTCGAGGTTCCGCACCTACCTCCCAAATCTCGCACCCTATGGCGATGACGGGACGGCGCAAGCCTACGTCGAGGCTATCTTCGCCCTGCCAGAGATGGCGGAATGGGAGGCCGGAGCGAGGAAAGAAACGCAAGAGGCAGCGGGTGCCAAAGGCGCGGGCTGACACCAACGCCGTATCAGCGGTATCGGAGCGGCGCTCAGCGTTTGCGCACCTTCTTCGAACGTAACTGCTCGTAGGCGGCAAACAGATCCTCGAGGCTGACCCCAGCGATTTGCATGCCGCTGAAGTTGCAGTTCGCGGTAATCACGGCGTTGCGAAAGTCGATGTCGTCGAACCGCGCATCGGCCAGGCTGATGTTGTGGAATGTCGCCTTGGCGAGTGTCAGGTCCTTGAAGATCGCACTGTTCAGATCCGTGCCGATGAAAACCTTGGCAGGCCCGCTGTGCCCAGCCTTCGATACGACGCGGCGGTTTGGGTCAAAGGGCTTTGCCGTGCCGCCCAGCTGACCCTCCAGTCTTGTCAAGCTGAGCGCCGCACCACGCGACCAGCTCGAGAAATCTACCAGCTCAGGGGAGGCGTCGCCGCCGACGCCGACCAGCACCTGCCGGCCGGCGGGCATGCACACGAGTGTGTGCAAGGTGCCGGAGCCGGATGTGTAGCGGTGATCGAACACCGGCGAGAGGGATCGGTTCAGCGCCGCGAACAGCTCTGCCGCCAAGGGTTGCTCTCTGGCCCAGGCTTGGAGCGGAGGAAGATGGCGGTGCGAGCCAGGGTTGCGGCGGTTGTACGCCTGCAGCTCTGGGGACTGGAAATGATTGGTGCAGGCGAGCTGCCGACCTTCGCGCACGGCCACGGCCGCCGGCGAGGCCTCCACGACCGCCGCCGCACCGCTGGCATCGATCAGCGAGTAGTTGAAGCCAAGGCCGTGCGGCAGGCGCCGCAGCAGCTCGACGGCCTCGCGCGTGGTGGCGCACTGGTCGAGCACGATGCGAACGATGAGAATGCAAACCAAGCCCGGCTGCCACGTCGCCTCGTTCACCATGTGCAAGCCAACGCACAGGCCATGCTCGTTCATGCCGTCGACCCGGCCTGTGAACCGGTCCGAAAATCCGATGCTGGCGTTGACGCCATTGGGCTGCACGGCAACCAAAATCCGGTCGTAGCGGCGCACGTCGTAGTCGTAGTTGCGGCCGTAGAGGCCACCGGTCATGACCGCCGAGCAGCCGCGCTTGGGGTAGCGCAGCCGGCCGTTGGAATACTCGGCGACGGCCCGCTCCAACGGGATTGCGAGGCCATCCGCCAGACCGTGCAACTCCTCCCAGATATTGGGTGCATAGATCTCGAGCGCGGCCCGCGCGTTCCTGAAGCTGAAAGCGAACGGCCGCCGCTCCTTGCGGCGACCGAAAGCTCGGCCCCGTGTTGTCTCGAGGAAGCCCTCGGCCATCTGTTTGCCGACGTCGTAGGAGTTGCCCCGGCATTGCAGGATGTCAACCCGCCACTGCGCGGCCATCAAAGCCCCCTCCCTGAGATGCGGCGCCCGCGTCAATCTCAATCTTCGCCGATCGCCCGCATAATCGTGGGCAGCGTGAGCAGGATGGCAGCGACGAGCCAGATGCCGAGCGAAACGGGAGTGCTCGTCTGCAGGCCCCTGATACGCTCGTAGATAGCCGCAGGAATACCCGCGATCAGCATCGTCATGACGGCAATCGCCAGTGGCGCGGCATAGTTGTAGATCATTGCACGTGTCGCGAATGGATAGCCGCGCGCCGCAACGCCCAACATGTAGTCGACCGCATCGAACATCGGCGATTCAGTCAAGCCATTGAAAAGCGAGCACGCGCCCGCTGCGACCAGCAACAGCCCGCGTGGCAAAAGCGCAGCAGCGCCGGCAGTTTGGAACAACGGTTCAGCCCCCTAAAGCCGCACACCCATCGCCGTCGCGATCCAAAGCACGACTATACGCGCCGCCGCAAACCACGCGATCGCAAAAACCATGACCGCTACGGGCGGAACAACGCGCGGCGTTATCGCACCAACCGTCACGACCACCGGGTCGGTGATTGCGGCGAGCACACGCATGACGGGGTTGCCGCCGCCCAGCACGAACGACAACACGAGGCGGCCGAGCAGGAGATAGATCAGTGCCGCAAAGACCAAGCTCGGCAGTTGCAGATACCAATGTGAAAGGAGGCTGGCATTGGGCATGCTGGGCTACACTCGGGCGTTGGCTACCGGGTCTTGGCGGCTCCAGTGTTGGTCAATAAACCAAACCGGGCAAGGCCCCTCAATTCAGACGCATCTTCGGCAATAATGTTCCAGATATCGTGAGTCGCCGGTACCGCCGGCGGCGAGATCGGAGATAGCACAATGGGCACGACCGGTTGGATCATCCTTGGATTACTCGCGCTGGTCGGCCTGTGGCTGATCATGACCTACAACGGTCTGGTGTCGCTGCGCCAGCGCTGCCGCCAGGCATTCTCCGATATCGATGTGCAGCTGAAGCAGCGCCACGACCTGGTGCCCAATCTGGTCGAGACGGTCAAAGGCTACGCGGCGCACGAAAAGGGCACGCTGGAGGCCGTCGTGCAGGCGCGCAACGCCGCCATCGCCGCCCATGGGCCCGCAGCCCAGGCCCAGGCCGAGGGCCTGCTGCAGGGCGCGCTGCGCCAGCTGTTCGCCTTGGCCGAGGCCTATCCGGACCTCAAGGCCAACCAGAACTTCCAGCAGCTGCAGAACGAGCTGTCCGACCTCGAGAACAAGATTGCCGCCGCCCGCCGCTTCTTCAACAATGCTGGGGCGGAATACAATGCCACGCGCGAGGCCTTCCCGGCCGTGCTGTTTGCCCAGTCCCTCGGGTTCGGACCGCAGGAGTTCTTCAACCTAGAAGAGGCCGAGCGCAAGGCCGTGCAGACGGCGCCGCAGGTGAAGTTCTAGGGTTGTGAGTTGTCATCCCGGAATTTCGCGGCAAGCGAAATATCCGGGACCCAGGGCCGCAATGTGAGTGCGGAGTTCCTGGCCCTGGGTCCCGGCTCGTCGCTTCGCTCCGGCCGGGATGACAAGCAACGCGACGGCATCGACAACAATGCTCCAAGCCTACGGACTCTTCGGCCATATCCAGGCCAACCGGCTGCGCTCTGCCCTGCTGCTGGCCGGCTTCGTCGTGCTGCTGCACGCGCTCCTCTATTCGCTTCTGCTGATCTGGAGCGCGTTTCTCGGCGGCACCTTCGACGAGATCGCAGCGGACGCCTGGCGGCAATTCCGCCGCTCCTGGCCGGTGGCCATGGTTGCCGCGCTCGTCTGGTTCGCCATCGCCTACTTCGCGCACCAGACGCTGATCCGCATGGCAACCGGCGCCAGGGGCGTCGCCAGGGCCGAGGCACCGCAGCTCTACAACGCGCTGGAGAACCTGTGCATCTCGCGCGGCCTGCCAATGCCCGCTCTGCAGATCATCGAAACGCCGGCGCTCAACGCCTATGCCTCCGGCCTGCGCGAAGGCCAGTACGTCGTGGCGGTGACGCGCGGGCTCATGGACACGCTCGCTCCCGACGAGCTGGAGGCGGTGCTGGCGCACGAGCTGACCCACATCCGCAACCGCGATGCGCAGCTGATGGTGATCGCCATCATCTTCGCCGGCATCTTCGCCTTCTTCGGCGACCTGGTGATCCGCGGCTGGGATTTTCCCTATGGCTGGTCGCCCACGCCCAGGCGCCAGCGCTCGCCCGTCGGCTCCGGCTCGTCGGAGACCGGCTGGACCACCGGCGGAGACGATCGCGGCGACCGGCCGAGCGGCGGGCGCAGCCGCGACGGCGGCGGCGGGGTGTTGCTGGCGATTGCCATTGCCGTCGCCATCATCCTGATCACCTGGGGCGTCTCGACCCTGATCAGGTTCGCGCTGTCGCGCTCGCGCGAATTCCTGGCCGATGCCGGCGCGGCGGAGCTCACCAAGAACCCGGACGCCATGGTGCGCGCGCTGCGCAAGATCGAAGGCAACGCCCGCTTCGATGTGCCTTCGCGCATGGAGGCGTTCTTCATTGCGAACCCGGTATCGGGGCGGCTCACAGGGTTGTTCTCGACCCACCCCGCTATCGACGACCGGGTCGAGGCGCTGCAGCGCTTTGCCGGAGCCTCGGAGACGCAGCCCGCGCGCAGATGAACCGCGGGCGCAACCAGCAACTGGGCCGCTTGCGACGCGGGTTTGCTTCCACCTCGTCGGCTGCGCTCCGCTCGCGTTCGCCAAGGCGAGTGGTCGACGCGTCGGAGACGAGTTCGGCCGGCGCGATCCTCGCGCTGCTGAAGGCGTACTGACGAGCCTCGCCTTGCGTGGCGAGGCCCGAGCGGCGACAGTTGAGCGAGTTGAACGCGACGCCGCGCCGCGGTGCAGACGTTGCAGACAGGAGCCCGCCCATGCTCAAGAAGGTCGCGTTCACGATGTACCCGATCCGCGACGTGGCGCGCGCACGCCGGTTCTACGAGGACGTGCTCGGGCTCGCCGTGGGGCTGAACGGCAACCAGGGGGACAAATGGTGGATCGAATACGACCTGCCGGGGGTGGCTGCGTCGCGCTCACGAATTTCATCCCCGACGAACCGAGCGCCGCGGCCGGCGGCACGATTGCCTTCGAGGTCGAGAATCTCGATGCGCTTGTCGCCGACCTCAAGTCAAAGGGCACAACGTTCCGTCGTACAAGGCCCCAATTGCCGGATGACCACTTGCCTGGACACCGAGGGAAACTCGATCATCCTGCATCAGCGCAATCCGAAGCGCTGAGGCCGGCACCGCGTTGTAGAAATTCCCGCCATAGCGATCGGCACGAGGGGCGAATGCCACCCGCCCATCCGGCCTCAGGCCGTGCGGCGGCTCCTTTCGGGAGAGCGCCGGGCGTAGGCCTGGATGCTGACGAGCACCGCAGGCGAGTTGTCCACGTCCACTGCGAGCGCGGCGCCCGTCGCCAGGGCGCGCATCTCTTCAATCGACACGGGCGCCTCCTGGCTGGCGGAGCATGCCGGCGCATTCTCGTTGCCGGCTGCGAGCCCAGGGGCGCGGCGGCGGAAAATCTTGTCGAGCATTTGTGTTCTTCTCCTCGGCGGCACGCATGTGCCTAACCGTGATCATCTCAGGCCGTTACATCGAGAGCGGCTTGCTGCGTTGCAACGGCAGCCCGCTTCACTTCGCTACACGAGCTTGTGAACGGCGTTTGTTGCCCGTAGCATCGGCCAGTGAGGGCTGCCCCCGGCGGCCAGAACGGGGCGCAGAAAGGGTTTTGCCAGATGGCCATGCCGTCAGCATCGAGAGAGAACGCGCGCAGCGGGGTCGCCACGGCGATCGGCGTGCTGCGCCAGCGCTTCGGCGAACGGCTGCAGACGGGAGAGGCGATCCGGCGGCAGCACGCCAACACCATCACCTGGATCCCCAACCAGCCGCCCGACGCCGTGATCTGGGTGGAGACGGTCGACGAGGTGCGCAACGTGGTGGAGGTCGCGCGCACCCATCGCGTGCCCATCATCCCGTTCGGCGCCGGCACGTCGCTCGAAGGCCACATCAACGCGCCCCAGGGTGGCCTTTCGCTCGACTTCACGCGCATGAACCGGGTGCTCGCCGTCAACGAGCGCGACCTCGACTGCGTGGTGGAGCCGGGCGTCTCGCGCAAGCAGCTCAACGACCACCTGCACGACATGGGGCTGTTCTTCCCCATCGATCCGGGCGCCGAGGAGGCGACCATCGGCGGCATGGCGGCGACGCGCGCCTCGGGCACGACCGCGGTCAAGTACGGCACCATGCGCGAGAACGTGCTCAACATCACCGCTGTGCTGGCCGATGGCTCGCTGATCAAGACCGCACAGCGCGCGCGCAAGTCGGCGGCCGGCTACGACCTCACCCGCCTGCTGGTGGGCTCGGAGGGCACGCTCGGCATCATCACCGAGCTGACCGTCCGCCTCTACGGCATCCCCGAGCGGATCCTTGCCGCTGCATGCCCGTTCGCCACCCTGGAAGGCGCCTGCAACGCCGTGATCCAGTCGATCCAGCTCGGCCTCGGTGTCGCCCGCATGGAGATCGTGGATCCCGTTACCATCCAGGCCGTCAACAAACACTCGAAGCTCGCACTCGACGAGAAGCCGACCCTGTTCCTCGAGTTCCACGGCACGGAGGTCTCGGCCCGCGACCAGGTCGAGATGTTCCGCCACATCGCGGAGGCCGAGGGCGCCATCCGCTTCGACTGGGCCGAGAGGGAGGAGGACCGCCGCCGGCTGTGGAAGGCGCGGCACGAGTTCTATTGGGCCGTCAAGACCACGTGGCCGGGAAGGGAAGCGCTTGCGACCGATGTCTGCGTTCCGATCTCCCGCCTGGCCCAATGCCTGCTGGAGACCGAGGAGGATATCAAGTCGCTGGGCCTGATCGCTCCGATCGCGGGCCATGCCGGCGATGGAAACTTCCACACGCAGCCCATGTTCGATCGCGCCAATCCGAAGGAGATGGCCGCGGTCGAAACGTTTCTGGAGCGGCTTGCCCAGCGCGCCATCGCCATGGAGGGCACGTGCACGGGCGAGCACGGCATCGGCCAGGGCAAGACCAAATACCTCGAGGCCGAGCTGGGCGACGGGCTCGCCGTTATGCGTGCGATCAAGACGGCGCTCGACCCGTTCAACATTCTCAACCCGGGGAAGATCTTCCCCGGGTGAGGCGGGGTCAGACCCGCAGGGTCTGACCCCGTTAGAACACGATGACGCCGCGGGCGACCTGGCCGGTCGTGAGCAGCTTGAAGCCCTCGTTGATCTCGTCGAACTTGTAGGTACGGCTGATCAGAGCGTCCAGGTTGATGCGCTTGTCCAGGTCGAGATCCGCCAGCACGCCGAAGTCGACCGGCGGCCTGATCGAGCCGTAATAGGTGCCGGTGATCTTCTTCTCGGCGAACACCATCTGGAACGGCGATATCGACGTGGTGACCTGCACCGCCGGGATGCCGACCAGCACCGCGTGCCCGGCCGGCGCGACGGCGTCGACGACAAGCTTTGCCGTGACATCGCCGCCGATGGCATCGAACGCGTAGTCGACGCCCAGGCCGCCGGTCAGCTCCTGCACGCGCTTGAGCGCGTCCTCGGACTTGGCGTTGATGGTGTGCGTGGCGCCGAACTCGCGGGCGTAGCCGAGCTTGTTGTCGAGCAGGTCGCAGGCGATGATGGTCCTGGCACCGGCCAGCTTTGCACCCTGCACCACGTTGAGGCCGACGCCGCCGCAGCCCACCACCAGCACGCTCGCGCCCGCTTCCACTTTGGCATGCCGGATCACGGCGCCGACGCCGGTCGCCACGCTGCAGCCGATGATGGCGGCGTGCGTCCAGGGCAGGTCCTTGCGCACCGCTACCACCTGCTCGGCCGGGCACACCACGTGCTCGGAGAAGGTGCCGATGCGTGCCATCTGGTTCACCGGCTCACCGTTCAGTTTGAGCCGGGCGGTGCCGTCGTGCATGCGCCAGCGTGGTGAGTCGTTGTGGCCCGAGCACAGCACGCTGCGTCCCCTGGAGCAGTAGCTGCAATGTCCGCAGTTGGGGCGGAACGAGAAGATGACGTGGTTGCCTTTCTTGACGTTGGTGACGCCGGCGCCGACTTCCACCACAATGCCCGCGGCCTCGTGGCCCAGCACCATCGGCAGGGGCAGCGGCCAGTCGCCGTTCATGATGTGCCAGTCGCTCATGCACACGCCGGCGGCCTTCACCTGCACCCGCACCTCGCCCGCTTTCGGGCCCTCCTGCTCCAGGTCGAGGATCTGCAGCGGCTTGTTGATTTCGGTCAGGACGGCGGCACGCATGACGGGTTTCCTCCTTGGTGACTATCGATGGCACCTTCGCGCGAAGCGCTTCCCCTACAGCGCGATGCCGAAATAGATCCGCGTCAGTTCGATGCGGAACTCGACGGCTTCGAAATGCAGGGCCTCCGCGGGGCGCCTTAAAACCTCGAGCTCGAAGCCCTGCTCCCCACGCCGGTAGTGCTCCACCCGCATCTGGTCTTGATAGACCAAGGCGATATGCCGGATGGTCGGCAGCGATTTGTAGAAATCGAGCTTCGGCCCGCGGTCAACGTCGATCGTCGATCGGGAAAGGACCTCGATAACTACCAAAGGGTCGGTGACGTAGGTCTTTGTGCCTATCGCACCGCAGCGCACAACCACATCCGGCCGCGTCTTGTCCGTTTCGCGCGGATCATCCAAGCGCTGCACGCGCATGCCGCCCTGGTAGGTGCGGCAGCCGCGCGCATCCATGGCGAGTTTCAGTGGCGCGCCGATGTTGGCGGCGATCTGCTCGTGCACCTCGGTGGGGTTCGTCATCATGACGATAGCCCCCTCCACCAACTCGAACAGAGCGGTATCGGCCTGCGCTTCGACGAACGTGTCGAACGCTTCGATAGTCACAGGCTCTGGGCGGCGAAGCGCAGTTGTCATGAGACTCTCTCTAGCGCGCTCCAGGTTAGCCGCGTCGAGCCCGCATGTCATTTGTCGAGATGCGGGAGGTGTCAGACCCGGAGGGTCTGACACCATTGCCCGCTTGTCTGCCGGATGATTTGTCTGGACTATAGCGCCGAACGTCGACACCGGAGCACGCCCTTGGCCAAGGCCCGCAAAGTCATCATCACTTGCGCCGTCACGGGCTCGATCCATACCCCGTCGATGTCGCCGCACCTGCCTATCACGGCCAGCGAGATCGCCGATGCGGCGATCGGCGCAGCCGAAGCCGGTGCGGCCATCGTGCACCTGCATGCGCGCGACCCCAAGGACGGCCGGCCGGATCAGTCGCCCGAGGCGTTCGCGCCGTTCCTCGAGGTGATCAAGCAGCGCTCCAACTGCGTGGTCAACATCACCACCGGCGGCGCTCCCACCATGACGGTTGAGGAGCGCGTCAAGCCGGCGGCGACCTTCAAGCCGGAGGTGGCGAGCCTCAACATGGGGACGATGAACTTCGGCCTGTTCCCGATGCTCGCTCGGCAGAAGGAGTTCAAATACGACTGGGAGAGGCCGTATCTCGAGGGCTCGCGCGAGCGCATGTTCAAGAACACGTTTGCCGATATCGAGTACATCCTCACCACCTGCGCCGGCAACGGCACCCGCTTCGAGATCGAGTGCTACGACATCGGCCATCTCTACACCTTGCGCCACTTTGCCGACCGCGGGGTGGTGAAGCCGCCGTTCTTCATCCAGTCGGTGTTCGGCATCCTGGGCGGCATCGGTCCGCATCCGGAAGATGTTCTGCACATGCGGCGCACCGCCGACCGCCTGTTCGGCGATCAGTATCACTGGAGCGTGCTGGGCGCGGGCAGGAACCAGATGGCCATCGCCGCTCAGGCAGCGGCCATGGGCGGCAACGTGCGCGTGGGGCTGGAGGACTCACTGTGGATCGGGCCGGGCCAACTGGCGAGGAGCAACGCCGAGCAGGTGGCGAAGGCGCGCCAGATCATCGAGGGCCTGGGGCTCGGGATTGCGACGAGCGACGAAGCGCGCGAGATCCTGGCCCTCAAGGGCGGGGACAAGGTGGCATTTTGAGGTTAGTCCGGTCGCTGCCGTGAGCCCCAATGAAAGGGCCAGACCACGGACGCGGTCTGGCCTGACGCTTGTTGCAAGACTCACGGAGAAAGAGACAACCTTGGAGCCATCACAGGCTGCGCACCTCCGCGCCCATTTCACCTCACCTGCAAACGCGCCGCATGACGTTACCCACCCGACGGAGTTGGCATCTCGTCTTAGTACGTGTCACCCTAGTCGCGGTTGTCACCCTCGGTGTCACCCTCTTCGCCGTTTTCAGTTTTGTTGGCACCCTCGTCGCCAATTTCTGGTTGGATTTCATCTTTGTTGCTAATTGCGCTGCTGGAGCAAGCTTAAGTCCGTGTATTTTCGGGTCCACGACTCTAGGTCCCTTCGGATCTGCACTTGCCCCTTTGGGTCCCTTCGGATCTGCGCTTGCGTCCTTCGGATCGTCGCCCGACGGCCCCGTGGCATCCTTCGGATCTCCGCCCGGCTCAGCGGTTTCCGCCGAATCTCCGGTCTTCTCCCCTTTCTCTTTCGGCCCTAGCTTTGAAAGCAGATCTGAAAGAATTTGGCTCGGCCCACCTTCTTTCTCCGCATCTTTGCCTTCGCCCGGAGGCCCCTCGGGCTCCTCCTTGCCGGCAGGCGCCTCTTCGGGCTCTGGCCGCGCTCTCTTCCTCGGTCCGCCTCGGTCGCTCTTGGCAGTTTTCGGAGGCGCGCTCACCTGCTCCTGTTCGATATTGAACGCAATCGTCCTCGATGGCCCGACCTCGGGTAGCACGACCTGGCTCAGCATGACCCATTCACCGGGCCCCAAGGTCGCCGTTCCCGACGCCTGCCATGCGATGTCGGTGACATCCTTGAATTCGAATTCGCTCTTCGGCTCCTGCCGCTCGCCTCCCTTGCGCCCGAACAAGGTCTTCACCGTCCAGCCCGCAGGCTGCCAGTAGGGATAATGCTCGGCGCATCTAGCGTCGATAAGACCCGGACTGACCTTGACCAGGTATTGGACCGACGCGGAGGTTTGGCCCGGCGGCAACTTTATCGTCCATCCGGTCGGCGACAGAATCTCGAGCTTGGCACTGCTTGGCCGGCATAGGGCAGGATGAAGCGGGCCCTCCTTGGCAGGCGGTGGCTGTGCCACACCCTCGCCCGCTGCCGTCAACCCGACCAAAAGAGAAGCGAGCGCGGCCAACGCCGCTTGCATCGAGACTGTCTGGGTTGGCCAACGTGAAGTCGCATCCTTGCGGGCGCGCTCGCCCAAATGACACACGGTCACCTTAGGCGGAGTGAGAATATTGATCTGATCGGACATGGGAACCTCGCCATCGTCGTCACCAACTAGCCGTAAATACTCGCCGCCGCGTCATAGGAACCTATGACGAGGGGCACTTTTTCTTCTGCTAGAGTCGGTCGCCGGGGCCGCCGCAGGAGGAGGACCCGTCATGACACCTAGCTGGAAGAAGGGCTTCGCCCCATGGGTCGCGCCGGCAGGCCAAAAGGTTCATGATCATCGACGGAAAATATGTGGGCGCTGCGTCCGCCTCCGGGGTTTGCGGCCCTTGAACATGTATACAGATAGACAACCCGGCGCGCAACGCTCTTGGCGCCCAGGTCGGCGCGTATGGGGCAGCAAGAGGGAAAATGCTGTCGTCTGAGAGAACCTCTGACGGTCGGATATCAGACTATCGAAGGGCTAGGGCTCCAGATCGCGAAGGGCGACGAGGCCGGCGACAAGGTCGGTCGGGTGTGCCTTGCCTGACCGCTCTGTAATCGCCGAGGCCCGGGTCGTGAGCGTGCGTCGCGGCGCTGAAACTCGGAATTCGGCGCCGGCTGGTGGACATGACCTTCCAAGCGTCGGAGCGGGCCCGGAGGCGACCGGGCAGGGCGTTCTTGCGCCCATCAACGGTGCAGCCAGGGAACCGGGCAGGTCCGACTCGCTCGTCGAGATCCCGGACAGCCTCGGCGCCAGCGCCTCGGCTTCCGGGCGGGCGTTCTTGCGCCCGCGAGTTGAGGTCACAGGTCAGACGGGCGTAGCCCCGAACGCCATGCTCCTCCTCCCAAACCCTCGAGGGCCAAGGCCCTGCGAGGCTCGAGGCGCTTCCCGTCCACCCGCGGATTTTTTTTGCATCGCGGCCTTGCTGCGCGCCGGCGCGACGACGGGCGATTGTGATTCAAGGATCCCACTCACAGCGACTAAGATGGCTGCGGTCCAAAGAGGAGGTCGCGTCATGCCTACAGCTGCCGACAAGCGCGCCGGGTTCAAACGCCTGCACGAGAGCGGATGCTTCGTCATCCCCAACCCCTGGGACGTGGGCAGCGCCCTCTACCTGCAGAGCATGGGTTTCAAGGCGCTGGCGACCACCAGCGCCGGTTTTGCCTGGTCGCGCGGGGTCGGCGACAGCGGCTTCACGCGCGAGGCGGCGCTGGCGCACATTGCCGAGCTGTCGGCCGCTGCCGCCGTGCCCGTGAACGCCGACTTCGAGGGCGGCTATGCCGATGCGCCCGAAGGCGTGGCCGAGAGCGTGCGGCTGTGCGCTGCGACAGGTGTCGCGGGCCTCTCGATCGAGGACTTCACCGGCGACCGGGCCAACCCGCTCTACCCCTTCGACCTTGCCGTGGCACGCATAAAGGCGGCGCGCGCCGCCATCGACAAGGCGGGCGGCGACGTGCTGCTGACCGGACGCAGCGAGGGCTTCATCCGCGGCAAGCCCGATCTCGACGAGACGATCCGCCGGCTCAAGGCCTATTCCGAGGCTGGCGCCGACTGCCTCTACGCGCCCGGCATCTCCACGCGCGAGCAGATCGCCGCCGTGGTGGGCGCGGTGGCGCCCAAGCCGGTCAACCTGCTGATTGGCAGTCCCAGCGAGCTTTCGGTCAAGGATTGTGCCGGTCTCGGAGTACGGCGCATTAGCGTCGGCGGCTCGCTCGCACGTGCGGCATGGGGCGGGTTCATCCGCGCAGCGAAGCAGATCATGGACACCGGCAATTTTAACGCCTTCGCCGACGCCGCCCCCGGCGCGGAGCTCAACAAGCTGTTCCACCAGATGAAGCGCGGCTAGCCGCGAGGGAATGCGGGTTGAGATCGAAGTCCGCAAATGCTGGCGCAACTCGACGGACCGCGGATCGAGCCCACGGGGGCCGCCTCCGCACTGGTGGTGCTGCTGCACGGCTACGGCGCCAACGGCGAGGATCTGATCGCGCTGGGCGAGGACTGGGAGCGCCGGCTTCCGCAGGCCGTCTTTGTCGCCCCCGACGCCCCCGAGACAATCCCCGGCATGCCGGGCGCCCTGCAGTGGTTCCCACTCACCTTGCGCGATCCCAACGAACGCTGGCGCGGCGTCGTGGCGGCCCGGCCGGCGCTCGACCGTTTTCTCGATGCGGAGCTTGCCCGCTATCGCCTCGCCGCCGACCGCCTCCTGCTCGTCGGTTTCAGCCAGGGCACCATGCTGGCCCTCCACGTCGGGCTCCGGCGCGATGTCGCCCCCGCCGCCATCGTCGGCTACTCGGGTTTGCTGGCCGGGCCCGAGCACCTCGCCGAGACCACAGCCCGTCCACCGGTCCTGCTGATACACGGCGAAGCCGACGACCTGATCCCGGCCGATGCTCTGCACATCGCCCGCGAGCAGCTGGCCGGCGCCGGTCTCCTCGTCGAATGGCACGTGCGGGAAGGCCTCGGCCACGGCATCGACCCAGCAGGGCAACGGCTTGCGGGCCACTTCATGGCAAAGGCGCTCAGCAGCCTCCAGCGCGTATAGCTCAGCCGGATTCTCCTTCCCGGCCCGACAGATGGCCGCGGCTTCACATCGCGGACACACGCCGCTAGTATGTCGCCGCCTTAACGAGCCCTTAAGCTTCGATTCGGCTGCGGGAAATGAACAGGACTGAGCCGTGAACCCCAGCGCCGCCACACCGGAGAGTTTCCCGGCGCTCGTCCTCAACGCCGACTTCCGGCCGCTCAGCTACTACCCGCTGTCGCTGTGCAGCTGGCAGGAGTCGGTGAAGGCGGTCTTCTTGGATCGGGTGAACATCGTTTCCCAGTACGATCGCTTCGTGCGCAGCCCGTCGCTGGAGATCAGGCTGCCGAGCGTCGTTTCCCTCAAGACCTATGTGAAGCCTGCCCTCTATCCGGCCTTCACCCGGTTCAACGTGTTCCTGCGCGACCGCTTTTCCTGCCAGTACTGCGGCGCCAAGGACGATCTGACCTTCGACCACCTGATCCCGCGCTCGCGCGGCGGCCAGACGCGCTGGGACAACGTGGTGGCGGCGTGCGCGCCCTGCAATCTGAGCAAGGGCGGGAGCCTGCCCCACCACAACGGCATGCGGCCGAGGCAGATGCCCTACCGGCCGACGGTGTTCGAGCTGCATCGCAACGGGCGGCTGTTCCCGCCCAACTATCTGCACCAGAGCTGGCTCGACTACCTCTACTGGGATACCGAGCTGGAGCCTTGAGCCGCCGAGCGCGAAAGCTGGCCGGTGCAGACTATGGCGGGTGCGATTGCTTGACCCTATGTCAGGAATGGGGCCAAGATCCGCAGCAATTTTCTCTTATCGCCGCTGCCGATGCGCGCAACCACATTGCGCTCATGTGCGTCGACCAACTCACCCAGGCGATCGAGCAGTGCGGCACCAGCGGGGGTCAGGTGTAGAGCATGCGAACGCCGGTCGGTGGCGGAGTGCGTGCGCTCTATGAGCCCGCGCGCTTCCAGGCGGTCGATCATTTGCACCAGCCGCGCCCGCTCGATCGCCAGTGCCTCGGCCACCCTGGCCTGGGCGAGGCCCGGATTGGCCGCGACGATCCTCAACACCGAGAATTGCCCAGGCGTCATCTCGAGACCCTTCAGTGCGCGCTTGAAATCCTGAAAGATCCAGACCTGGGCACGGCGCACGACGTAGCCCGTCAGCTGGTCGAGACCGCCAAGATTGGCCGGAGCTGCGCGCTTGGTTCCGCCGTTTGCCTCCCCGCGCGGCCGGCCGTGCCTACGCTGCCCGACGCTCGGCTTACCCGGCCGATCCATTGCGCTCTCCTTGCCAAGCGCGAAGTCTCTACGATTCCAGATCACTTACGGCAAGACAGGTGCACGCAAGTTCACGCGGCGTTCAACCGGCGTCAATTGACCGGGAGGGTCCCTTCCGCCCCGACGTCGAGACCTTAACTGGGCAACGGAGCAGCTTGAACTCCCGCGGAGAGAAACAATGCGTATTCTCCTGGCGGCGGTCGCCCTCGTCGCGGTCACCGCGACAATGGCGGTCGCCTACGACACCAGTCGTTGCGGCGGCCGCTACAGCGACTATCCCGACTGGGCTCGAGAGGCTTTCTGTAAGCCCCCCAACGGCTGACGGACTACCAAGCTCGACGATGTTCGTGCAGGCATGGGCAATGCCTGGAGCGTCAGATCCGGGCTGAAGGCGGGAGCCGGCTCCTTGACGCAAGGTAGATGCGGCTGCAAAGTGTTGCTAGTTGTGGACGCAGCGCCCGTGGCGATGCCTGCGGCGCAGGGAGCACAGCCAAGTCCGATGAGTTTCACGTTTCCGCCAGAGGTTTTGTGGAGGACGCACATGCAGGAATGGCACAAGCCGGAAGTTACCGAGCAGGAAGCTGGCCTCGAGGTGACGAGCTACTCGCCGGCCGAGTTGGACCGCGACTGACCGGTCCGGATTTGAGGTTTCAAGGTGGCGGCGGTCGATGGGCCGCCGCCGCCGTTTTGGGGGTACACTCCCGCTGCGGGGGTCAGCCCCCTCGCGAACGGACCTGTAAGGGATCAACAACCTTGGAGGCGAGGGGTCTGATCCCTCTGCACCGATGCTGATCAAGGTGCTGGGTTCCGCGGCCGGCGGCGGCTTCCCCCAGGTCAATTGCAACTGCCGCAACTGTGCCGACGTGCGGCTTGGGAAGCCGGGCTTGCGCGCCCGTACGCAGTCCTCGCTGGCTGTCAGCGGCGACGGAAAAGCCTGGGCCTTGCTCAACGCCTCGCCCGATCTGCGGCAACAGATTGGCTCAACACCCGAATTGTCGCCGTACGCCCTAACCGGTGCCCGCTCCAGTCCAATCAAGGTTGTCGTGCTCACCAGCGGCGATGTCGATCATATCGCCGGCCTGTTGAGCCTGCGCGAAGGCCTGGCCTTCACGCTCTACGCGTCGGAGCGCGTGCTGGGTGCGCTGACCGCCAACAGCGTCTTCGACGTGCTCGATCGCCGCCTGGTGCCGCGCGTGCCGCTGCCAATCGGGAAGCCGGTGGAGCTGGCCCTTTTCGGAATAAGCTTGGGCCTGACCATGGAGGCGTTCCCTGTGCCCGGGAAAGTGGCGCTCTATCTGGAAGACCCGGCTGCCGGCAGCACGCTTGGCACGCGCGAGGGCGATACGATCGGGTTGAGAATCGGCGATCCGGCAACCGGCGCCGGCTTCTTCTACATCCCCGGCTGCGCATCCGTAGATACGGTCCTGGCGGGGCGGCTGCGCGGCGCGGATCTAGTCCTGTTCGACGGCACCCTTTACAGTGACGACGAGATGATCGCTCAGGGGCTTTCGACCAAGACCGGCAAGCGTATGGGCCACATCAGCATCTCGGGACGCGATGGCTCGATCGCGGCGCTTCGTGCCCTTGGCATCGAGCGGCGCATCTTCGTGCACGTCAACAACTCCAACCCGGTCCTGCGCCAGGACAGCCCCGAGCGCGCCGAGGTCGAGCGCGCGGGCTGGGAGGTCGCCTTCGACGGCATGGAGATCCGCCTGTGACATCGGCAAGCCGAAGAATCCACCCGTCATCCCGGAAGCCGAGCCGCAGGCGAGGCTATCCGGGACCTCCACCAACGAGTCGAACCTCGGCGAGATCCCGGTTCGGTGCGCTGCTCGCCGATGGCTCGCATCGCTCCGGCCGGGATGACGGGTGAAAATATGAGCCGCTTGCTGAGCCCAGATGAGCTGGAGGCGGCCATCCGCCAGGTCGGTGCCGAACGCTATCACGACAAGCACCCCTTCCATCGAATGCTGCACGGCGGCAAGCTCGACAAGGGTCAGGTGCAGGCCTGGGCGCTGAACCGCTACTGCTACCAGGCGGGCGTGCCGCGCAAGGACGCCGCCCTGATCAGCCGCGTGCCGGATCGCGAGCTGCGACGCGAATGGACCCATCGCATCCTCGACCACGATGGCGTCGCCGGTGAGGAGGGCGGCATCGAGCGCTGGCTGGTGCTCACCGATGCCCTCGGTCTCGATCGTGGCTACGTCACCTCCATGCAGGGGGCGCTGCCGGCCACGCGCTTTGCCGTCGAGGCCTACGTTGCGTTCGTGCGCGAGCGCACGCTGGTGGAGGCGGTGGCCTCGTCACTGACCGAGCTGTTCGCGCCCGCAATCCACCGCGAGCGCATCGCCGGCATGCTGGAGAGCTACGACTTCATCGGCGAGCGGGCCATGCAGTACTTCCGCCGCCGCCTCGACCAGGCGAACCGCGATGCTGACTTCGCGCTCGACTATGTCAAGCGGCACGCGGTGACGGCGGAAGCGCAGGCTGCTGCCGTCGCCGCCGTGCGCTTCAAGTGCGACGTGCTGTGGGCGCAGCTCGACGCCCTGCACCATGCTTACGTCGTGCCGGGCTTGGTTCCGCCTGGGGCCTTCCGTCCGGGGCAGCCATGAGCGGCGGTCAGACACCACCAAGGAAAACACAGCGCAGCATCATTTCTGCCGCGTCGAAGCCCGCATTTCCACGCCACGTCAGGCTGTGGCACGATCACGCCCGCGGCAGATGGACGATCCTGGCTCCAGAGCGGGTCTTCTCGCTCGATGACGTTGCCGTCGCCGTCTTGCAGCTCTGCGACGGCACCCGCACTGTCGATCAGATCGCCGAGGAGCTGTCGGCGAGCTACAATGCTCCAAAAGTCCGCATCCTGGTCGACATCACATCGTTGCTGCAGGAGCTTGCGGACAAGCGCGTGGTGCTAGTGTTGTGACTCTAACAAGACGATCCCTCTTGTCATGCCGGGACTTGTTCCCGGCATCCGGCTGACCGCTTGCTCCGGCGTCTGCTTCGCTCTGGATCCCGGCGACACCGGCCTTCGCCGGTGCAGGCAAGCGCCGGGATGACCTCGGCGCAATCTCGGGCGCTTGGGGAATGTCTCCGTCACGGTAGGCGACGCCACGGCGCTGGCGATGCCCGATGCGGATGTGGTCTATGTGAACGCCGGCGTGATCAGTCCCCCGCTGCATTGGCTGATGGCACTGCGTCCTGGGGGAAGGATGTTCGTCCCCTGGCGGCCGGCGCATGACATCGGCATAGCGCTACTCGTCAGGCGCACGACAAGTGGGTTCGAGGTGGAGCCCATGATGCCGACTTGGTTCATTCCGTGCACCGGCGCCTCCGATGCTCCCCCTGACCACAAACCGCCGGACCGCAACGCCGCCTGGGCGACCCGATCTCTACACCTGAGCGCAGAGCAAGCGCCCGATGCGACGGCCACCGCCGTCTACGGCGAGGTGTGGTTCGCTTCCGAGCGCCTGGACGGCCGGTAAAGGCCAGTTGTGCCACGCCATATCGAGATAGTGCGCCCGATACCACCGGCTCAGCCCGATTTGGTCTTGCCGGAGACAACCGCCTGCGCCTGGCCTGCGCGGGGGCAGGCCCGCAGGGCTAGGGCATTCACACAAGTGATTCTCTGTGTGACTGATTCCCTGGCCGTCGGTTTCATGATTCAAGGCCCTGGTTTGGTTGATTCGACGGCGAGGGCGCATGCAGACCTACAGCTTCGGCGATAT
>Ga0247727_10003358_pt1 | contig 35391 bp, 31 predicted proteins | sample WisWelCaveWW1625_FD_202498 | JGI IMG/M metagenome (GOLD analysis project Ga0247727, IMG submission 202498) | Biofilm microbial communities from Wishing Well Cave, Virginia, United States - WW16-25 | ecosystem: Environmental > Aquatic > Deep subsurface > Groundwater > Cave microbial mat | place...
TCGCGTCGGAAGGGGTCGCGCGCGGCGCCGGTGAGTCCAGCGACGCCGCGGCCTGGCTGTTCAAGGGGCTCGCGGGCCTCGGTGCGGTCGTCCTCGTCCTCGCCGCAGCCGCCGCGGCGGCGCCGAGTAACCGTGCTTTCGCAGCCGCGTTCGTCGGCTGGAACCCTGTGCTCGCGCTTCAGTTCGCGGGCGGCGGGCACAACGACACGTGGATGATGGCGTTCCCGGTCGCGGGGCTCGCGCTGGCGGCGGCCGGCCGGCGCCAGCTCGGCGGCGCGCTGTGGCCGGTCGGCATCGGCATCAAGTGGCTGCCGGTGATCTTCCTGCCGCTCCTGGCGGCGCGCGAGCGGCTTCGCTTCGGCTGGCGCGGGCTCGCCGTCGGGGGCGCCGTCGTGGGCGCGGTGGCAACCGTGGCGTACGGGCTGCACTGGGTCGCGGCGGCGACACCGATCTCCAGCCAGCTGCGCAGGGCCAGCTCGACGAGCGTCCCCTACTACGCCGAGCAATGGCTCGGGGTCCCTCAGTACCGGGTCACGCAGCTCCTCGCGGTGCTGTTCGTGATCGCCTACCTGTGGCTGCTGCGGGAGGCCTGGCGGGGCCGAATGCGGCTCGGTCTCGTCGCAGGGCTGTTCTGCCTCAGCCTCTCGTGGCTGCCGGCGTGGTACGTGGCCTGGCCGATCTCGCTGGCGGCGACCGAGGAGGACACGGCGGCGCGCTGGGTCGCACTCGGGCTGACGGCATGGCTCCTCCGCGATGCGATCACCGAATGGCCATCGTGAGACGCCACCCCGACGTGCTCGGCGCCGTGCTCGTCGCGGCCGCTGCCGCGTTCGTGTTCGGCCGCGCGCTCGGCACGAAGACGAACTACGACGAGGGCGTCTACCTGGCGAGCCTGCAACTGCTGCGTGACGGACAGGAGCTCGGCGCGGACGTCTACACGCCGCAGCCCCCGGTCTTCTACTGGCTGCTCCAGGTCCTCGCCGCGCCGTTCGGCGAGTCGGTGGGTGGGATCCGCGCCGGCTTCGTCCTCCTCGCCGTGATCGGCGTGGTGGCGGCGTTTGCCGCCGCACGCACTCTCTACGGCCTCGCCGCGGGGCTCGCAGCCGGGCTCTTCCTCGTGATCGGCCCCCCGTATCCGACTGTGGCTCCCACCGTCGCCGCCGACATCCCGTCGCTCTCGCTCGGGCTCGTCGCGCTCGCGCTCGTGGCGCATGCCGTCGCACCGCGTGCGCCCCGGTGGTGGGGTGTCGGGGCGGGTGCGGTCGCTGCGCTGGCGGTGCTGACGAAGTTCCTGGCGGTGCCGTTCCTGGTGCCACTCGCCGCGATCCCGCTCGCCCGCCGGTCCGGGCGGCGCGTCCTCCCTGCGGTCGTCGCGGGCGGCGCCGCCGCGACCACGCTCGTCCTCCTCGTCCACCTCGGTTCGCTGGAAGAGTTGTGGGCCGGCGCCGTCGGCGACCACGAGGGAGCCAAGGCGCTGAGCCGCGTCGGCGACAACGTCGACCGGCTGCGGTGGCTGCTCGAGTGGCGGACGCCCTTCGGCTGGCTCGTGCCGGCCGGCGCGGTTGCCTTCGTCCTCTCGCGCGAGGCGAGAAAGACCTGGCCGCTCGCGACCCTCGTGCCCGCGGCGGCGGTGTTCACGCTCTACGTCCGCCCGCTCCCCGACCACCACCTCGCCTTGATGGCGTGCGCCTACGCCGTCGCCGCCGGCCCCGCGCTCGCGCTCGGCGTGGCACAGCTCCGCGGCAACACACGGCGGCTGGCGACGGTGGCGGTCGTGCTCTTCGTCGCCGCGGGCGTCTTCCAGGAGCAGCGGCGGCAGGCACGCAACGACGTGCCGGAGCCACCGCACGTGACATGGGCGACGGACGCTGTCGAGGTCGCCACCGGCGACGGCGACACGATCGTCACCGACCTTCCCATCGTCGCGTTCCACGCGGCGCGCCCGATCCCCGGCTACCTGACGGACACCTCGTCGACGCGCATCCGCAGCCGCGCGCTGACCGGCGACGACGTCCTCCGGGAGATTGACGAGAATGACGCCAGAGCCGTGGTCGTAGCCAGGATGTTTCGCACGCTGCCGACGCTCCTCGCCGGCGTCGAGTCGAGGCTGCCCGTGATGGCACGCTGCGCCGACGCCACCCTCTATCTGCCCGCCCAGCCCACCCGCCCGCTGCCGCCGTGCCCCGCGTGATGCTCTCCGTCGTCGCACCCGTCTTCAACGAGGAGGGCACGGTCGACGAGCTGCACCGGCGGGTGATGGCCGCGGTCGCGCCGCTCGGGCCGTACGAGATCGTGATCGTCGACGACGGCTCGACGGACGGGACGTGGGAGCGGCTGCGGGCGCTCGCCGCGACGGACTCGAACCTGCGGCTCCTCCGGCTCTCGCGCAACTTCGGGCACCAGATCGCCCTCACCGCCGGGCTGGACGAAGCGCGCGGCGACGCGGTCATCTGCATCGACGGCGACCTCCAGGACCCGCCCGAGGTGATCCCGGAGCTCGTCGCCAGGTGGCAGGAGGGGTACGACGTCGTCTACGGGGTACGGGAGAGACGGGAGGGCGAGACCCGGTTCAAGCTCGCCACGGCGTCGCTCTTCTACAAGGGGATCAACCGCATGAGCCCTGTCGACATCCCCGCGCAAGCCGGTGACTTCAGGCTCCTGTCGCGCCGCGCGCTCGACGCCCTGCGCGAGATGCCCGAGCGCGCGCGCTTCCTCCGTGGCATGACGAGCTGGATCGGCTTCCGCCAGACCGGCGTCCCGTACGCGCGCGAGGCGCGGTTCGCCGGGTCGACGAAGTACCCCCTCCGTCGCATGCTTCGTTTCGCGTCGGATGCGGTGACATCGTTCTCGACCACGCCGATCCGGTTTGTGACCGTTCTCGGATTCGTGACCGTGCTGTTGTGCCTCGTGGCGCTCGTGTGGACCCTGTATCTGCGCCTCTTCACGGAGCAGACGATCCAGGGCTGGACGTCCGTCGTCGTCGTCGTGCTCTTCCTCGGCGGCGTGCAACTCGTGTCGCTCGGCATCATCGGGCAGTACGTGGGCCGGATCTTCGACGAGGTCAAGGGACGTCCGCTGTACGTCGTCGACGAGCGGATCGAGGGCGGGGCGTCCGAGCGATGACGCGGGTGCTCGTCACCGGCGGCGGCGGCTTCCTCGGCTCTCACCTTGTCGAGGGCCTCGAGCGCGACGGGCACGAAGTCGTCGTCGCCCGCCATCGCGACTACGACCTCACGTCGATGGACGCAACCAAGCGCCTGTTCGACGACGCCGGCGCCGAGCTCGTCTTCCACCTCGCCGCCGAGGTCGGCGGCATCGGCGCGAACCAGCGAAACCCGGGCCGCTACTGGTACGCCAACCTGATCATGGGAGCGCACGTCCTCGAGCAGGCACGTCTCCACGGAACCCCGAAGCTCGTGATCGCAGGGACGATCTGCGCCTACCCGAAGCTCGCCCCGATCCCCTTCCGCGAGGACGACCTGTGGGACGGGTATCCGGAGGAGACGAACGCGCCCTATGGAGTGGCGAAGAAGGCGATCCTCGTCGGCGCGCAGGCGTACCGCGAGCAGTACGGCACGAACGCGATCTTCCTGCTCCCCGTCAACCTGTACGGGCCGCGCGACAACTTCGACCTCGAGTCCTCCCACGTGATCCCGGCGCTGATCCGGAAGATGGTGACGGCGCAGGACGAGGGGGCCGACGAGATCGTGCTCTGGGGCGACGGGTCGCCGACCCGGGAGTTTCTCTATGTGGAGGACTGCGCCGCTGCCCTCCGCCTGGCGGCGGAGCGCTATGACGGCCCGGAGCCGGTGAACGTGGGAACCGGCGAGGAGATCTCGATCCGCGACCTGGCGACACTGGTAGCCGATTCGACCGGCTACGCCGGGCGAGTCCGCTGGGACACGTCGCGACCGAACGGCCAACCGCGCCGCTGCCTCGACACGACGCGCGCGGCGGAGCTGTTCGGGTTCCGCGCGCAGGTGCCGCTGCGCGAGGGCATCGCCCGCACCGTGGCCTGGTACCGCGCGCAAGTGCGATGAGACGCCCTGTGTCAACCGCGCCATTCACATCCATCGTCGGCGCCGGCCGCGACAGCGGCCGCTTCAGGGATTGTCGCGATCCCGGATCTGCTTCTGCAGATTCGGGATCTGCGGAGCTGGTATGACCGGAGTCGCGTTCACGGCGAGGCTCCGGCCGGCCGCCGGCGCGCTAGGGCGCAGCGCCGACCGCGTCGCATCGCACTTCGTCGTCGCGCTCGCAGTGGTCGTGGGCGTGCAGATGGTGCTCACGCTCATCCTCTTCCTCTCGGTCGAGCACAACGGCTGGCTCACCTACCAGGGCGGCGACCAGATCTGGCTGGTCACCTCCGGGTGGCTGCTGGGGCAGGGCACGCTGCCGTACGCGCTCGTCGGCCCTGCCTGGCCCGTGCTCGTGACGCCGCTCACCTGGATCACCGGCGCCTCGTCCGTACAGCTGCTGCCGCTGACGACGACGCTCCAGGTGTGCGTGCTCGGGCCGATCGCGACGCTGGCCGTGTACGACATCGCGACGCGTCTCGCGGGCCGGGCCGCGGGCATCTGGTGTGCATCGGCGTGGGTGCTCGCACCGTTTCTGGCGATCCCGCTGTTCGTCGACCGTTACCAGGAGCGCTGGACCGACCAGGTGCTCGTGCAGGCGCTCGGTCTCACGCAGCTCGCCGACTACCCGTCGATGGTGGTCGTCCTCGTCAGTGCGGCGCTCGTCGTGCGGTCGCTCGACGAGCGCTCGCTCCGCGAGGCGGTGCTCGGCGGCTCGCTCGCCGGTCTTGCGATCGGGCTCAAGCCGGCGAACATGCTGTTTTTGATCGGCGTCGGGTGCGCGTACGTCCTTGCCCGGCGCTGGCGTACCGCGCTCGTGTTCAGCCTTGCTCTGCTCCCGGCCATCGTCACGCTCACGATCTGGAAGCAGCGGGGAACGGGGACGATCCCACTGTTCACGCTCGACGAGACGCGGGTGGCCGCTTCGAGCCTACACGCGAGCGTGCTCCCGCTCGCCGAGGGTTTCTGGACGCGCTTCCCGCTCGACCTCGAGGACTGGAAGCGCAACATGTCGAACCTGCGCGAGTTCTTCTGGAGCGCGCGCCTCGCGCAGTGGGTGCCGCTCGCCGGCGCGTTCGCCGTCGCTCGCCGCTCGCTTCCCGGCGCGGGGCTCCTGCTCGGGTGGGCGTTCGGTTACATCGCCGTCAAGGGCTCGTCCAATGTTGCTGGAATAGAGAACGCAAGCTTCTGGCGCCTGGTGATGCCGGCCCTCCCGGCATACGTGATGCTCGCCGCAGCGATCCCGCTGCTCGTGCCCACGTTGCCCCGGCGGCTCGGGGCGCGCATCGCGGCGGCGGCCCCCACCCGGCGCCCGGGGCGCCGTCTCGTGATCGCCGTCGTGGCGACGCTGGCCGTCGTCCCCACGGCCGTCGTGCTCGCAGCCACTCCCTCCACCGGGAGCGCGAAGGCGATCGAGGTGAACGGGATCCTCGTACCGGTAGACGGCGGGACGGTGACGCTGACGGTGCAGCGACAGGGCACCGCCGCACGGCTCACGTGGACCGACGCGACCGCGCGGGCCGACACGTTCTACCGGGTCTTCCGCACCCAGGGCCCGGGCGCGGACGCCGTCTGCTCGGGCGCCGGCTCGGAGCGCTGCGAGCTGGAGATGATCACGCTGGCCACCACACGCGACCGCGTGTTCGTCGACAGCTCCCCCGAGGCGGGCGTCACCTATCGCATCGGCGTCGCCGCGAACTGGCTGGACGACCCTGAGCAGGGTGACGTCTTCGCGCTCAGCCCCCCGGTCGTGGCCCGTTAGCCGGCGCAAGACCGGAATCCGCTCCCGCGGATTCCGGTCGCGCAAACATCCCTGAAGGCGTCCGCTTCGCGGCCGCGGCGCTCCCGTTTCACAGCAAGTCGCGGCTGTCGTCGACGGCTGCGAGCTCGTCCACCCGCTGGCGCAGGATCGCCAGCTCCTGGGCCAGCAGCGTGCTCTCGTCGTCGAGCTTCGAGAGCACGGTCGAGTAGTGGAGGAGAACGACGATCACGAACAGGATCGCGGCGGCGAAGAGGATCGCCGGCGGGTAGCCGCTGACGCCGAGCCAGCCGGCGATCGTGTTGAGCCCGTCGCGCCAGACAGCCAGCACGAGGAGCACGACGCCCGTCACGAGCCACAGGAGCGCGTAGCGCTCCTTCAGCCGCCGGCCGCGGATCAGCTCGAGCACGATGAGGATCAGCAGCACGGACGCGATTGCCGCGGCGATCGAGACGCGGACGGGGGTCACGGGCGGGCTGCCTCCTCGGGGAGCGTGTACTTGCGGGCCATGGCTACGACGAGAGCGAGTGTCACCTTCAGCATGTAGTAGATCGACCGGACGAACGTGATCGAGGAGGTGCCGTGCTCCCGCTCGCGCATGCTCACCTGCACCTCGACGAGACGGAGCCGGTGCTTGGCGACGAGCAGGGACGCCTCGACCTCCGGGTAGTCGCTCGGGTACTCCTCGGCGAACAGGGCGATGGCGCGGCGGTTGAGCGCCTGGAAGCCGGAGGTGGTGTCGGTGACGCGGCGGCGCGTGAGACGGGACACGAGCCAGGCGAACCAGACGATGCCCATGCGCCGACCGAGCGGCGGGCGGTAGTCGCCGCCGCCGCCGATGAACCGTGAGCCGGTGACGACGTCGGCATCGCCGAGGGCGAGGACGGCGAAGAGCTTCGGCAGCTCGGCGGGGTCGTGTTGCCCGTCGCCGTCGAGGCGCACCGCGGAGTCGTAGCCACGCAGGTGGGCGAACCGGAATCCGGTCTGCACGGCGCCGCCGATGCCGAGGTTGTAGGGCAGCCGGAGTACCGTCGCGCCGGCGGCGGCGGCTCGGGCGCCGGTGCCGTCGGAGGAGGCGTCGTCGACGACGACGACGTCGATCGCGGGGTCGAGCGCCCGGATGCCGGTCACCACCGAGCCGATCGCGCCTTCCTCGTTGAAGGCCGGTACCACGGCGATCACACGGCCGAGGGTCATGCCGTTTCTACTGCCTCGTACGACGGTGACGATCGGAGACCGCCGCAGAGCGGCGGGTGGAAAACACCAGCCTGAATCGATCGTTGCTTCAGGGTGCGCATTCGCACGGCACCTGACGGGATGGTCACGGGCTGCGTCATGCCAGCCCTGCAGAGACGCCGAGGCCGACGAGACCGAGCAGCCGCTCGGCTCGGTGCCGGTATGTGTGCTCGCCGAGCACGCGCTCGCGTGCCCGCGCACCCATCGCCTCGGCTTCTGCAGGATCGTCGAGCAGCGCCCGGTAGGCGGCGGCCGCGGCGTCCGCGTCGTCGACGACGACGATCTCGCTGCCGGGCTCGAACCAGCGCTCGATGCCCGCGTGCGGGTTGGAGACGATGGCCGCTCCCGCCGCCGCGAGCTCGAACGGGCGGCAGGTCGAGGAGTGGGGCACGGTCGCGTGCGAGCGGCGCGTGATGTTGAGGTTGACGCGCGCGGCGGAGATGGCGCGGGCGAAGGCGTTGAAGGGGACGTCGCCGAGGAGTCGCGCGCGCCCGACGTCGCCCTGGAAGTCCCGGCCGCCGAGCGCGAAGTCGGCCTCGGGGAGACGGCGGCTCGGCTCGCCGACCATCGCCTCCATCCACTCCCGCCGGAACTTGTCGCCGTAGCCGTAGAAGAAGACGTCCATCTCCTTGGCGACCGGCTGCGGGGAGAAGAACTCGGGGTCGGCGGCCCAGAACACCGCCTCGGCGCGGCGCGCTCCGAGCTCGAGCAGGCGCTCGAGGCCGCCCTCCGAGTTGGAGACGACGAGGTCGTACTCCGACGGGTCGGCACCGTGGTAGTAGTTGAAGCCTGTGTCCATGCCGCCGTACTCCGGCAGGCTCATCGGCACGTCGCCGTCGTAGAAGACGACCGGCACCCCGTGGTGCTTGCGCAGGTACGTGGGGATGCCGCGGAAGTGGGCCATGGGGACGGTGAAGACGACGACCGCGTCGGGCCGCTCCCGCTCGACGAGGCGCGACAGGTGCCGCCGCCAGCGCGGCGTCACGACCTTCCAGATCGTCTCGCGTGTGAGCCGGTCGAGCGTGCCGTCCTCGGGGGACTCCTCCGCCCGCCGCAGGTAGCGGTCGCCCTTGAGCCGCGCCAGCCCTCCTCGCAGCGTCGCGTACGTCTCCCCCTCGCGGTAGGCGGGGTTCGGCGCCGTCCGCCACCAGGGCGTCTCGACGGGCCGCCCGCGGTACGGCGTCACGACAAGGTCGACGCCCGCCTCGTACATCCCCTTCCACAACTGCCACCAGGCGGGCGTGCACCCGTAGCGGAAGTCGAGGTCGACCGCCGACGCGACGGCGAGGATCTTCGGCGCCTTCATCGAACCGCAGTGTAGGCGCGCGGGTTTCGGGCACGGTCATGCGTTGCGTTGACGCGTATGCGGCCTCGACCCATCGTTGGGGGGTGACGGTAACGCCCGAGACACCGAAGCGACAGGCGGCGAGATCACGGTTACGGGTCGCCGCCGTGCTTGGGGTCGCCTCTCTGCTGCTGGCGATTCTCGCCGTCCTCGGGCCTGCGCGCCAGCACAGCCAGGACTACACGTGGCCGCCTTCCGCCCTGCCGGCCGCGTCCCCGACGAAGGCGTGGTACACGCCGCTCTTCCTCTCCGCGCGCAGGCCGGAGACCGTCACCGTTCGCCTGCCATGCGCGCTGCCGCAGACGTTGCGCGACTCGACACGGCGCCCCGGTGGAGCCTTCGTTCTTGCGACGTCTCGGAATCCGCTCCACTCCACCCGTTTCGCGATCCGTCGTCTCGAGCGCTCGCTGGTGGTGACGATCGAGGAGCGGCCGCTGACGCGCATCGCATGGCCTCCCGTGGGCGCGGAGAAGCCCGGCTGCGAGCGGATCGTGCGTGCCGCGGCAGATCGCTGGGAAGTTCGAACCGAGACAGGGCGGCTGTTGGAGTCAGGCCCGGCGCCGCCGTTCGTGGTCACCGGCTTGCTCAGCGACCTCGATCTCCGGGCCGATCCCACGCCCTACGTGACCGTCAGCGCGGATGTCACCGGCACGAGCCCGACCCGACGCCAGATCAGTCTCAGCGTCGTCGCGGGTCTGCTCGCGGTCATCTCGATCGCGCTCGCCCTCATCCCGGATCGCCGGCCGGCAGCCCGCGGCGTGGCCGGGGCAGTGGCAAAGGGTCTTCGCTCGCTCGCGCCCGTCGACGCCGTCGTCGTGTCCGCCCTCCTCGTCTGGTGGGTCGTGGGGCCTACGTTCACCGACGACGGCTGGGTTCTCGTGCGCGAGCGCAACTTCCAGGGCACCGGCACGTTCAGCACGTACTTCGACAACATTGGGGTCGAGCAGCCCTTTGGGTACTGGTACGAATGGCTGCACCACTGGCTCGCGCTGGCAACGACGAGCCTTCCGCTGCTACGGGTGCCCGTGCTCGTGCTCGGGCTCGCGTCGTGGCTACTGTGCCGCTGGATCCTGACACGTGCGCTCGAGACGGAGCTCTGTCGAGCTGCATCGGTTCGTGCGACGCTCGCAGCCGCATTCCTCGTCGGGTTCCTGTCGTGGGGTCTCACACTCCGTCCGGAGCCGATCGTGTCGTTCCTCGCGGGCGTCGCCCTGGCGGCGATGGTGGTGTTCGCTCGCTACCCGACCCTCGGCCCGCTCGCTCTAGGCCTCGCCGCTGCGGCTCTCGCCGTATCCGCTCACCCCGAGGGCCTGGTCGCGCTCGCCCCGATCGTTGCGGGGGCGCCCATCGTCGTGACCTGGATTCGAACGGAGGGCCGGCAGCTCGTCCTGCCAGGGGTGGCGATGCTCTCGTCAGTTGCAGCATTCGGCGCGCTTCTGATGTTCGTCGACTCGGATGTCGCACAGCGCACGGGAAGCTCCGCGGCCATCCGGGGGTTCTCCCGGGTCACGGCTCTCGACTGGCGGGACGAGCTCATCCGCTACACGCGACTTTCCGAGCCCGAATGGGGCACGGCGCTGCGACGCGCGTCCGTTGCCCTGATGCTCCTCGCCCTCGTCGCGTTCGCGTGTCGGCGGCGTGTCGGCAACGCGGCCGATCTCGCCGGCCGCAGCCTGGCCCTCGGGCTCGTCGCGCTCTTGCTGACGCCAAGCAAGTGGCCGTGGCACTTCGGCGCTCTCGTCGTCGTCGGCGCGGTCGCCGTCGGAGTGGAGGCGGCACAGTTCGCCCGCGCGACGCGCGACGGTCGCGGCTGGTCGATCCGCCCGTTGGTCGTCGGGTTGGTAGTGGTCGCCGCGGGAGCGTGGGCCTGGTCGTACCGATCGTCGTGGAGCCCCTTCGATCTCCGCTCTCACGGCTGGCCGCCGGACATCGGTGAGCTAATCGCGCCGCTGGACGGCGTGGCTCTGTCGTCGCTCCTGACGTGGGTACTTCTGCTTCTCTACGTGATCGCCGGCGTCGGAATCGTCCAGATCCTCCGCAAGAGCCGTCGAGGGCTCGGCACGGTGCCATGGACGGTGGCAGCATGGATCGTCCCTCTCATCGCGCTGCCGTTGCTGGTGACGACGATGGGCACGTTCACACGTGACGCCTTGACCACCGAGGGATGGACGCTCGCGCGTCAGAATGTAGGGAGCTTCGTCGGTCGTGCCGGGTGCGGGCTTGCGGATGACCTCCTGCTCCCCGACCCGCGGACCTTCATCCCGCTCAGTGCCACCGCGGCAAGCGGCGACCACTCGATCGCCGGCGGTCTGGAGCCGCCGCCACTGTCCGGAGTCGGTGCTTGGGGACCTCTTTTCGACGGGGTGGCCCCTCAGCAGTCGGTCACCCCATGGTACCGGGTCCCGCCGCGGGGATCGATCGGACTGTTCGTCGCCGGACATACGGAAGACCGGAGGACACTCAGGGCGGAATGGGCAACCGAGACGGATCGGGGGGTAACCGTCGCCCAGGCCGGACGCGTCCGGGCGCCGGCTCGCACGCCCGTGGACGCGAACAGGACGTTCTCGTGGCGGTTCCTCGCGGAGGGGGATCTCCCCATACGACCTCGCAGGGCAACCCTCGTGCGCTTCGTTGCCAACAACCGCCGCCTCGGCCCTGATTGGGCCATTGCGTTCAGCGGCCCCGTCTCGTACGAGGCCCAATCCATGTCTGCCCGGCTCCGGGAAGCGAAAGCGGTCGTCCACCCCGCGCTCGGCCTTGACTTTCCCTGCGCCGAGCACCCGACGCTCGCTCGAGGAGTCGTCGAGGTGCCGAGTACGCTCGCCCTCCTCTCGATCGGCGTCTGGCCCAGAGACGACATCACAAGCCCGTTCGCAGCCGTCGACGACGGCTACGTCCCGCTCGAACTGTCTACCGCCGACTCGGAGATTCCGGCGCCTCGCATGTCGGTTTTCGCGGTCGACCTCTCGCCGCGCTCCGGCGAGGTGATCGCCCCCGTCGACGCGACGCGGCCATGATCCCACAGGGGGCCTTCCTATACTCAGACGAGAGCGCGACCGCCCCCGCGAACGTGCCATGGCAGCGACGCACCCTCACCTGAGCGAGCTCGATGTGGCCGCCGGCCGCCTCGACCTCTCGGTGATCGTGCCCGTGCTCGACGAGGCGGAGAGCGTCGCGGAGCTGCACGCCGCACTGACCGCCACCCTGTCCGCGACCGGTCTCTCCTACGAGATCGTCGTCGTCGACGACGGGTCGACAGACGGCACCGGACGCGTGCTCGCCGGCCTCGCCGACCACGATCCACAGCTCACGGTGATCGAGCTGCGACGCAACTTCGGCCAGACGGCGGCCCTGGCCGCGGGCTTCGACCACGCGCGCGGCGACGTGGTGATCCCGATGGACGGCGACCTCCAGAACGACCCCGCCGACATCCCGCGCCTGCTGGCGAAGCTCGACGAGGGCTACGACCTCGTCAGCGGCTGGCGCCGCGACCGCCATGACGGCATCGTGCGCACGTTCCTCTCCCGCGTCGCAAACCGCATGATCGGCGTCGTCACCGGTGTCCGCCTGCACGACTACGGGTGCACGCTGAAGGCATACCGCGTGGAGATCGCCAGAGAGATCAGACTGTACGGAGAAATGCACAGATTCCTCCCCGCGCTTGCCGCCTCGATGGGTGCGCGGATCGCGGAGATCCCCGTCGCGCACCATCCGCGTCGCTTCGGCCGCAGCAAGTACGGCTTCACGCGTACGTTCAAGGTGCTGCTCGACCTCCTCACCGTCCGGTTCCTCTCCAGCCACGGCACCAAGCCCCTGTACGTGTTCGGGGGTAGCGGCTTCGTCCTCTGCCTGCTCGGTGTCGTCGCGGCCGCCGGCGCGCTGTACGAGAAGTGGGCCAACGACATCTACGTGCACCGCAACCCGCTGATCCTGCTCGCCGTGCTCCTGTTCCTGCTCGGCGTCACCTTCGTGTTGATGGGGCTGATCGCGGAGCTGATCGTCCGCACCTACCACGAGTCCCAGTCGAAGCCGATCTACTGGGTGCGCACGACGCGGAATCTCCACCGCGTGGAGCGTCGCCGCTGACCCCTCCGGTCGGCGGCACTAGCCCTCCATGTGCGGCATCTGCGGAGCCGTCGACCGCGCCGGCCCCGTGGACCGGGACGTCCTCGAGCGGATGACGCGGAGCCTGGCCCATCGCGGGCCCGACGACGAGGGCCTGTGGGTGTCGCCGCCGCGCGAGGGCGCCTCCTGCTCGGCGGGCCTCGGCTTCCGGCGGCTCTCGATCATCGACGTTGCGGGCGGCAACCAGCCGATCTGGAACGAGGACGGCACCGTCGCGGTAATCTTCAACGGCGAGATCTACAACTTCAGGGAACTCCGGGCGGTGCTCGAGGCGCGCGGCCACTGCTTCTCGACGGCCACCGACACCGAGGTGATCGTCCACCTCTACGAGGATCTTGGTGCCGACTGCGTGACACGCCTCAACGGCATGTTCGCGCTCGCCGTCTGGGACACGCGCGACGAGACGCTCTTCCTCGCGCGCGATCGCCTCGGCGAGAAGCCCCTCTACTACGCGGAAGCTGGGAGCACCTTTCTGTTCGGCTCGGAGCCGAAGGCGCTGCTCCAGCACCCGGCGTGCCCGCATGCCCTCGACCACAACGCGCTCGCCCAGTACCTCGCGCTCGACTACGTTCCCGCCCCCGACTCGATCTTCTCCGGCATGCGGAAGCTGGAAGCCGCGCACCGGCTCGTCCTGCGGGGTGGACACGCCAGAATCGACCGGTACTGGGAACTGCCCTTCGAGCCGGATCCCGCTCGATCGGAAGCCGACTGGGCGGACGAGCTGCGGACACGCCTCGAGGAAGCCGTGCGGCTGCGACTGGTCAGCGACGTGCCGCTCGGCGTCTTCCTCAGCGGCGGCATCGACTCCAGCACCGTCGTCGCGCTGATGGCACGCCACGTCCCCGCCGCCGAGCTGAAGACGTTCTCGATCGGGTTCGGGGAGCGCTCTTTCGACGAATCCGACCACGCGCGCCGCGTCGCGACCCTGTTCGGCACCGACCACCACGAGCACGTCTTCACGCCACAGGTGATGCTCGACGTGCTGCCGCGGGTACTGGCCGGTGTCGACGAGCCGTTCGCCGACTCGTCCGTGCTGCCGACGTTCGTGCTGTCCGAGTTCACCCGCGGCACCGTCACTGTCGCGCTCGGCGGTGACGGCGGCGACGAGCTCCTTGCCGGCTACCCCACATTCCAGGCCGACGCGATCGCGCGGCGCTACCTCATGCCTCGCGCCCTGCACGAGCGTGCCGTGGTGCCGCTCGCGCAGCGCCTCCCCGTCTCCACGGACAACTTCAGCTTCGACTTCAAGCTCAAGCGGTTCCTCCGCGGGGCCCGCCTGCCGACGCCGGACCGTCACGGCGCCTGGCTCGGAGGATTCACGGCGGCCGGCGCCCAGCGGGTGCTTCGGGAGCCGCCCGCCATCCACCCCCACGAGCGGCTGCGCGCGGTCGACCACGGCTCGGCGGGTCTCGATCCGGTGGCGCGGCTGATCCGCCTCTACGCCCTCACCTACCTGGCCGACGACATCCTCGTAAAGACCGATCGCGCCAGCATGCTCACGTCGCTCGAGGTGCGCGCGCCCTTCCTCGACCACACGCTCGTCGAGTTCCTCGGGCGCGTCCCGTCGAACCTCAAGCTGCACCGCTACACCACGAAGCACCTGCTCAAGCGCGCCGTCCGCGACCTGCTGCCGCGCGAGATCGCCGAGCGACCGAAGAAGGGCTTCGGCATCCCGCTCGCTGCGTGGCTCAAGCGGGAACTGCGGGAGCCGCTGCTCGACGAGCTCTCACCCGAGCGCCTGCAGCGGCAAGGGCTCTTCGAGCCGGCCGAGGTGGCGCGGCTCGTCGGCGAGCATCTCAACGGCCGCCGCGACAACCGCAAGGAGCTGTGGGCGCTGTACGCCTTCCAGCTCTGGCACAGAAGCTACGCGTCAGTCTGAGCAGACGGACGCCTGCCGCGCCCGCGCCACGAGTTGCCGTTGCGCTGCGTGATCTCGACGTCCTCGAGGCCGGCGGCGTCGAACCACTCCGCGAGCTCGTCACGGCGGATGTAGCGCGAGCTCGGCGCCACGAGCTGGTCGAACCCGATCGAGTAGACCTGCCGGAACGTGAACCGGCGCAGGCTGGCGACGTACTCGCCGGACGGCAGCCGCCGTAACGGGCCGCGGATCACCCGCGAGGCCACGTAGAGCGCCACCGAGAGCGGCCAGGCGACGACCCGGAGCGACGACGGGCTCAGTCGCGTCGTCAGCCGCCGTAGCGGCTCCACCACGTGACGCACGAGAGCGTTCCCCTCGTGCCCGTACACCCAGACGAAGATCGTGCCGCCGGGCCGCACGAGCCGCGCCAGCGAGAGAAAGCCCGCGCGCGGGTCGGGCAGGTGATGCAAGACGCCGATCGAGTAGACGAGGTCGAACGCCGGCTCGTCCCGCCGGAAGGGCGGACGCAGGATGTCCCCCTGCACGACGTGGACACCGTCGAGTGCCGCAAGGTTGTCGCGTGCCGTCTCGACAGCCTCGCTGAGATCGAGCGCCACGACCTCCGAAGCACCGAACCGCGCCGCGAAGTAGGCGTGGCGGCCGATGCCGCACCCGGCGTCGAGCACCCGCTTGCCCGCGAAGAACGCACGGTCGAGCGGCCGGATCCAGTCGAGGAACTGCTCCTCGTAGGCGTCGTGCATTTCGGTGAAGTGCTGCCACTGCCACCCGAAGGCGTCCGCCGTCCGGCTCTGCAGGCCCGACAGTGCCGCCTCGTCGACGAGTCGCGGGACGCCCCGCACCACGGGGTACGTGCACGGGCACGCAGGGCACGCATAGGTCCCGTCGCCGTCGCCGGCCTCGAGCGGCCCTCCGCACGCGGGGCAGGCGAGGACGTCGAGCAGCGAGCTCTCCACCGGGTCTCGGCTCAGTACGCGCCCTTCGCCGAGATCACGGCGGGGATCGTCTTCAGGATGATCGAGACGTCGAGCCAGATCGACCAGTTCTCGAGGTAGGTGAAGTCGAGGCGGACGAGATCGTCGAAGGAGAGGCCGGAGCGGCCGGAGATCTGCCAGAGCCCGGTCATGCCGGGGAGCACGTGGTAGCGGGCCTTGTGCCATTCCTCGAGCAGCTCGTAGTCGCGCAGCGGTAGCGGCCGCGGGCCGACGAGGCTCATCTGGCCGCGCAGCACGTTCGCGAGCTGCGGCAGCTCGTCGATCGACAGCCGGCGCAGCACCCGTCCGACACGCGTCACGCGCGGGTCGTCGCGGATCTTGAACAGCGCGCCCGAGGCTTCGTTCAGGGCCTCCACCTCCTGCTGCCGGTCGGCCGCGTCGGCGGCCATGGTGCGGAACTTGAGCATCCCGAACGTGCGCTCGCCGACGCCGACGCGGCCGTCGACGTAGAAGACCGGGCCGCGCGAGTCCAGCTTGATCGCCAGCGCCACGAGCAGCCACAGCGGCAGCCCGACGACGACGAGCAGCACGCTCACGACGAGGTCGAAGCTCCGCTTCACCGCCCAGTCGAACCCGGTCAGGATCGGCGGGCGCAGCTCGAACAGCGGCACGCCCTGACCCGGTACGTACTCGCCCTCGTGCACGAGCAGCTCCGTCGTGTTCGGCGCCAGCCGCACCTTCACCCCCCGGCGGTGCGCCTGCTGCACCACCTCGAGGACGGTGCGCTCGTCGTACGCGGCCTCCGCCAGCAGCAGCTCGTCGGGGTGCACCCGCTCGAGCACCGCCGCCAGCTCCTCGACCGAGCTCCCCAGCCGCGGCACGTCGGGCACGCCGCCGCGCGACACGACACCCAGGAACTCGTACTCGATGCCGCCGCGGGCGGCGGCGAGCTGGCGGTAGAGTCGCTCCAGCTCCGCTCCTTCGCCGACGAGGACGACGCGGCGACGGATCCCCACCGCCTTCATCGCCTCCAGCGAGAACGATCCGTACGCCGCCCGCATCACGCCGATCGCGAGCGCGCACGTCACGGCCGCCGTCGGAATCAGCCCGCTCGTGCGGAACCCCTCGTAGCCCGTGCCGAGCCCGAACGCGAGCACGATCAGCGCCACCGTCACGACCGCCGCCACGAGCCGTCCGGGCCCGGCCCGACGTTCCCGGGGCGCGTACAGGCCCGCCTGGAGGAACACGAGCACCGTGATCGGGGCCACGAACTGCAGCCACTCGCGCTCCTGCCGCCACAGCAGGTTCCAGAAGATCTCGACCTCGCCGTACACGAGCTGCCGCAGCACCAGCGCGACGTAGAGGCCGAGCGCCAGCCCGACCAGGTCGAGCAGGACCAGCGCAGCGATGCTCAGCGCCCGGCGCACGACGGCCTGCAGAGGCCCGCGCGACAGGAGGTAGACGCGCGAGGCGCGGACGTCCGCCGCGGGGGGCTCCGCGGTGGGCCCGGAAGGCGCCGGCGGCGCCTCAGGCGGGGCCTTTGCGGGCACGCTCCGATTCTACTGCGGCCCCCTCCGGGCTCCTCCCCCCGCGGGCCACGTCGGCCCACGCCACTTCGGGTGCGAAGGCAGCGAGCGCGGACGCGACGGTGTCGAGATCCGCCGGCCGGCAGCGGCGTCCGAGGGCCCGCAGGCCGACGGCGAGCGCGGCACGCCGACGGGCGTCAAGCAGGTCCGTGTCGTGCAGGTAGACGTGCACCACGGCTTCCGACAGGCCCGATGGCCGCCACACGGCGCGCGCGAGGTCGCCGATCGTCCGCGTCGTCGGCACGGCGAGCAGGCTCGCGCCGCCCACGCTGATGCGGGCAGGCGCGGCGAGCTGCGCCCACGGCGCCTCGGGTGCGAGATACGACGGGCGCGTCGCCCGCGGCGTGCAGTCGACGTACCCGAGCTCCGCACACGCGGCGGCGACCGACGCGTCGGTGTACCAGCCGCCGCCGCAGAAGAGCGTCGGTGCGAGGTCTCGCTCGCGCAGCCACATACCCTCGCGGAGCACGAGGGCGCCGGGGTCGCCGCCACCGGTCGGCCGTGCATGCGTGGGACTCGTCCAGTGTGTGTGATGGCCAAGCGGCCCCCTCGCCGACGCCTCACGCGCCCGGTCGAGCCACCGTTCCTCGTCCTCGCCCGCCTCCGGGTCGGGCGGGCGCATCAGCGCAGCCACCGCGAACCCGCCCGGCCGCCGCTCCTGGAGCCGGGTGAACGCCGCCCATGCCCGGTCGTCGAGCGGTCGCTCGACGTGGCAGGAGACGACCGCGTACCGTTTCTGCGACGTGGCGTCCATCACCCGACAGCATGCCCTGAGCGCGGGCTGACGGATGCGCCGTCGCAACGCCGTCATGCTCGTCGCCGCCGCCGCGGTGCTGCCACGGCTCGCCGTGCTCGGAGTCGAGCGCGAGACGATCCTCGAGGAGTTCGTCGAGAAGAGCGACACCTTTGCCCGCACGCTCGTCGCCAGCGGCACCTTCGGGTTCCTGCCGGACATCCCCTCGGCGTACACCCAGCCCCTGTACGCGTTCTTCTTGGCCGGCCTCTACTGGCCGCTCGAGGCGTCGTGGCCGGTGGTGGGAATCGCGCAGATAGCGGTCGCGACAGGTACCGCACTCCTCGTGCTCGAGATCGGGCGGCGGCTGCACTCGATCGGCGTCGGCGTCGTCGCAGCGCTGGTTACGACGCTGCACCCCTACCTCGTGTGGCACGACGTGCACTTGAACCGCGAGATCCTCGACGGCTTCCTACTTGCGCTGCTGACGCTCCTTGCGCTCGCCGCGTACGAGCGGCGCTCGCTCCCCCTCGCGGCTGCCTCGGGCGCCGTCCTCGGGATCGCCATCCTCGGCAACTCCAGGCTCGTCGCGCTCCCGCTCCTGGTCGCCCCGTACGTGGCGTGGCGGGTGCGGCCGAGGCCGCGAGCGATCGCCGCCGGCGCGCTCGTGCTCGTGCTCGCCGGGGCGGTGATCGCGCCGTGGGCGATCCGCAACCGCGTGCAGGTCGGCTGCACCACGATCACCACCGACGCGCGGGCACTGTGGAAGGCAAACAACCCCAACACACGCGACGTGCTCGCCCGCGGCGGCTGGATCGACGACGTGCCGGAGCTGCCCGGGGTGCCGCCATGGCCGGAGAGGGCGGCCGAGCTGGGGCCCGACGTCGCCCGCGGGGTGGACGAGTGCGAGCAGATGCGCTTCTACCAGGATCAGGTGTTCGACTTTTGGCGCGACCAGCCCGCCGAGAAGGCGCGCCTCGCCGTGCAGGCGGTGGGGATGCTGTGGCGCCCGACGATCACCACCGACACGGCCGACACGGCCGGTGGCGGCGCTGCGACGTTCGGGCGCAGGGTGTTCGAGCCGCTGTACATGCTCCCGCTCTACGCCCTCGCTCTGTGGGGCCTGTTCCTGGCGCCTCGCCGGTTCGTCGCCTTCGCCGGGTTGATGCTCGGCTATTCGACGCTCGCGGCGATGGTGTTCGCCGGCACCGTCCGCTACCGGGCGCCGTGGGACTTCCTGCTCGCGCTGCTCGCCGCGTTCGCGGCGGCGCGGTTGTCGGAGATCGTGGGGGTGCGCCGCGACCTGCGCGCGAGCAGTTCGCGGTAGAGCTCGTCCGTCCGCTCCGTGCAGCGCTCCTGCGAGAAGTGCTCGAGCGCCCGCTGGCGGCCAGCGGCACCGAAGGCGCGCGCGCGATCGAGGTCGCCGGCGAGCTCGACGATCGCAGCCGCCAGCGCATCGACGTCGCCCGGTGGCACGAGGAGCCCCGTCTCGCCGGCGGCGACGATCTCGGGGAGCCCGCCGACGTCGCTCGCCACCACCGCCCGCCCGCGCTCCATCGCCTCCAGCGCCACCATCCCGAACCCCTCCCCGAGCGAGGGCACGACGACGACCGCCGCCCGCTCCAGCACCGGCCCGGCTCCGGGCACCTGCCCGACGAAGCGCACCGTGCCGTCCAGCACGAGCGCCGTGGTGCGCGCGCGAAGCTCGTCCTCGAGCGGCCCTGAACCAGCGACCTCGACCTCGAGCGAGGGCAGCGCCCGCCGGGCGGCGGCGACCGCCTCGAGCAGCACACCGTGGCCCTTGATCGGCACCAGCCTGCCGACGACCGCCAGGCGTGGCGTATCGCCCGCGTACTGTGCCGGCTCGGGGCCGGGAACGATCCCGTAGTGGACGACCTCGAACGAGCCCTCCGCGAAGCCCTCCGTCTCGGCCAGGTAGCGCGCCAGCCCGGCGGAGATGGCGATGTGCAGGTCGGCGAGTGAACCGACCGTTCGGTCGGCAGGCGCGAACAGCCGGCGCGCACGGAACGGGTTGAAGCCGTGCTTCGTGCTCGCGAGCGCCGGCACGCGGGCCAGGCTCCCGGCGAGCAGCCCGTGGAAATCGGCGTGCACCAGGTGCGTGTGCAGGAGCAGCGGCCGCTGCCGGCGCACGGCGGCGAACACCCGCCGGAAAGCGCGCGGGTCGAGGGCGAACGGGAGCCGCACGGCCTCGACGGGGACACCGGCGGTCTCCAGCCGCCGTGCGAACTCCCATGCGCCCGGCTCGTCCTCGTGCAGGAGCAGGAAGCGCGCATCCCAGCCGCGCTCGCGCAGCTGCGGCAGGAGCAGGAGCAGATGCGCCTCCGACCCCGAGATGCCGGCCACCTTGCCGACGTGCAGGATCGGCCCGGTCACCGGGTCGCGACCTCGACGATGCGCCGCGCCCACCCGTCGACCGAATGGTCGTGTTCGACTCGGGCGCGGAGTTCCCGGCCGAGTCGGGTGCGGTCGGCGACGGCGAGCGCGCGGATGCGCTCGGCAAGACTGTCCGGGTCGTCCCGCTCGAACCGCAGCTCCGCCGGCAGGAACGTGTCGAGCGCGGGATTCGACGCGAGCACGGGCAGGCACGTCGCGGCCGCCTCGTAGACCACCTTGTCGGTGGCCCCGGCACGCATGTTGTTGACGAGCGCGTCGACGTCCGCGAGCAGCGCGGGCACCCGATCGCGCGGGACGGCGCCCGGCAGCGTCACGCGATCGCCGACACCGAGCTCCCCGACGAGCCGCTCGAGCTCCGCTCGATGTGCCTGCTCCTCGGCCGTCGCGGAGGGCCCGACCACCTCGAGGACGACGCCGGTCGCCGCGGCGACCGCGCGGATGACCGTGTCGAGCCCCTTCGCAGGAGAGGTGCGACCGAGCGCGAGCAAGCGCAGCGGATCGCGGGCAGGCCGGCCGACGCACGGGAAGATGCCGAGCTCGATTCCGTGCCCGATCGGCACCACCTTACGGGAGGCGAGCGGGAACGTACGCTCCTCGACCGTGACGACGGCGCTCGACAGGCGCTCGGCCAGCCGCAGTAGCTGGCTCGCACGCCAGTGCGTGAACCAGAGCAGCACGGGCACCCGGAGCGGTCGCGCGAGCGGGGCGGCGAGAACCGCGTAGATGGGGCACATGTGCGCGAGCACGAACGCCGGTCGCGGGCGCCTGGCGAGTTCCCTCGCCAGCGCCGCCTCGAAGCGCAGCCCGCGACCCGGGCGGGTTGCCGACCGGTACGGGTGCACACGGCAGTTCTCCGGCAGCGCCTCGTCGACGGCCGCGTCTGCCAGCACCACCACCTCGTCGAGGAGCGAGGCGAGTGCAGTCACTTTCGCCGCCGCGGCCCCGAGCACCGCGTCGGCGGGGTCGATCCGCTGGGTGACGACGATCCCTCTCATCGCGTGAGGATGCGCTCCACGAGCTCATGCATGCGTCCCGCGTACTCGGCGGGCGTGTACGTCCATCGTCCTGACCGCTCATGCCCCGCGGCGCCGAACCGTTCGCAAAGCGCGCGGTCGCCTAGGAGACGGACGAGCGCGTCGGCGATCTCCTGCGGGCGCTCGGGGTCGACGAGGACGCCCGTCACCGCGTCTTCGACGACGTCGGGGATGCCGCCGGCGCGACCGCCGACCACCGCCCGGGCGCGGCACAGCGCCTCCATCACCACGCGCGGCGTGCCCTCGGAGCGCGACGGAAGGAGGAGCAGCCAGGCGTCGTCGAGCGCTCGCACGACCTCGGGCGTCTCCAGGCGTGGAATCCACTCCGTCTGATTCGGCACGTCACGGAGGAGCGACTCGACGAGGTCGCGGCGACGTCCGTCGCCCACGATCCGCAGGCGCGCCCCGGGAACGCGGGGTGCAGCGAGCCGCCAGGCTGCGGCGATCCCGTCTACGTTCTTGTACGGCTCGAGTACCCCGATCGCGAGCGCGAGCGGCCGCTCCGGCAGCGGTGCGATGGGGGGCTCGCTGAACGCATCGAGCTCGGTGTAGGTCGTGAACACGGCGGCCGGCTCGACCCCCTGCGCGCGGACGAGCTCGGTCGTAAACGGCGACAGTGTGCGCACGGCGTCCGCCCGCCGCACGGCGAGACGCGCAAGGCGGTCGGCGACGGGGGCCATGAGGCCGCGGAGAGGCGAGCCGTACAGGCGGGCGAACGTACGCCAGTCGCCGTGGATCTCGACGATCACGGGCGGCCTCCCGCCCCCGCGGCCGGCGAGCGAGCGGCCGATCAGCGCCGCGAGCCCCTCGTAGGGGCTCTGCGCGGCGATCACGTCGACGCGCGCCCTGCGCAGCTCACGCCGGACGTGGAAGGGAAGGCGTGCGTAGAAGAGCGGCCCGTCGAGCGCTGCCATACGGGCGGGCCGGGCGAGGTCGAAGACGGCGTCTCCGCGCACGTCACGGCCGGCTCCGGTCGCCAGCACGCGAAGCTCGAACTGCTCGCCCAGCGCGTCGAACTTCCGCCGAAGGCTCGGGGTGAGAGGTAGCCGGTAGCGCGTGCGGCCCACCATCAGCAGCCGTCTCACGCCTCAACCACCTCGGTGAGAAGGGCCTCGATGCGCTCCAGCAGCACCCCTTCGGCGAGGTGCGCCACCGATGCCGCTGCGTTCGCCGCCAGCCGCTCGCGCAGCGCAGCGTCGCCCACAAAGCGCCTGACGGCGCTTGTGAGTGCCTCCGGCGACGCCGGAGGCACCAGTAGCCCATTCTCTCCGTCACGGACGACCTCGGGGACGCCCCCGACGCTGGTCGCGATCACCGGCGTGCCGACGGCAAGCGCCTCGAGCACGGTGTGCGGCAGGTTCTCCCAGGCCGAGGTGAGGATGGCCGCGTCGGCGGCGGCGAACAGACGCAGGACGTCGTCGCGCGAGCCCGACCCGAGGAAGCGGACGCGGCCGTCGAGGCCCAGCTCGGCGGCGACACGCTCGAGGCGCTCCCGCTCGGCCCCGTCGCCGAGCACGACGAGCGCCACACCAGGCACCTCGGCCACGGCGTGGAGCGCCAGGTCGAGCCGCTTCTGCGGCGTGAGACGCCCGGCGAACGCGAGCACGACCCCGTCGACCCCGAGCTGCGCGCGGATCTCCGCCCGCGGCGGCAGCTCCGGGACGGACGGCGCCGGATTGGGAACGACCTGCACGAGGGCGGGATCGAGACCCCAACCGAGGGCGATCCCGCGGAGATAGGCGCTCGGCGCTGTCACGAGGGCTGCGCGCCTGAGCGCCGCGTTGCGGGAGCGGCGCAGGGCGCGAAGCCGCAGGCCGCCGCGAAGCGACTGGAACTCGTCAAGCGTGCCGGCGAACAGCCCGTGGCGCCGCGCACGCTCGTACGCCTCGTCGGCGACGAGCTTGACTACGAGCGGGCGCCGCGCGACCGCCGCGCCGGCCGCCGCCCGGCGCACCATGCTCGTCGCGTAGACGACGTTGCTCGACCTTGCACGCCGAGCAGCGTCGAGAGCGACCTTCGCATGCCTCACGCCGGCGGGCAGTCGGCGGGACACCCAATACACCGGGTATGCCTGCGGAGCAGGCGGCGCCGAGGCGGTGGTCACGACGCGGACGCCGTGGCCCGACTCGTGCAGGCGCGCTGCGAGCGCAGGAGCGTGACTCGCCGGGCCGCCCACGTCGGGTGGCCAGATCCCCGACACGACGAGCACGTTCACGCGACGGGAGCGTTCCCCGTGATGCCGGGATCGACGGGGGTGACCCCGGCCTGGATCCTGGCGAGCAGCACCGCCCAGACGGCGGCGAAGGCGAGCACGGAGATTAGGATCGCGACCGCGGCGCCTGTCACGCCCCATTCCGCACCGAGCACGATGACGAGCGGCAGCAGCACGCCCGCCTCGACCCCGTGCGCCAGGATGCGCAGACCGGGGCGGCCGATCGTGACGGGCAAGGACTTCGTCCAGCCGAGCACGACGAGCAGCGCCGCCGCCACAAGCACGATCCGCGCCGCATCGACGGCTTCGACGTAGTCCTCGGTGAAGAACAGCTCCACGAGCCACGGCATCGCGATCATGAACACCGGCACCGCGACCGCCATCAGCCCGGCCGCCATCACCATGTAGCGGCGCAGGCCGGCGACGACCTCGCGCTCTCGCCCCCGCTCCCAGTCGTGCGTTTGCTCGGTGAGCAGGATCAGCCGCACCGGCGAGCTCGCCGCCTGCAGCCCCGTCAGAGGCGCCTGCGCCACCCGCAGCAACCCGACCTGGGTGGGGCCCGCCACGACGCCGAGCAGGAGCGGCGCGAGCGTCGTCCGCAGTGAGATCACGGCCGTGGCCACGCTCGACTTGGCGACGAACGAGATCGCGTAGCGGCGATCGTCCCCGAGTGAGCGCTGCGGCGCGTGCGGGAAGCGGCGGAAGACCGCAATCCCGATCGCGGCGGCGACCACGGTCGCGACCGCCTGCCCGACACAGATCCCCGCGATCGCAGCGGTGACGCCGAACTGCACTCCGATCGCGACGCCGGTGAAACGCAGGGCGCCCTGCAGCGACTGGTACCAGCCACGCAGGTCGTAGCGCCTGCGCAGCAGCAGCGCGGCCAGCCCCACGCCCTCCGGGACTGCGATGAGCGGCAGCAGGGCCGAGACGAGAACGGGCCAGAACAGATCCTCCGCGTCGAAGATCGCGTCGGCGGCGGGCGCCAGCGCCGCCACCGCGAGGGCGGCGACGAGGCCGCCCGCGAGCTTCAGCTGCAGCGCGCGGGCGAACAGGCGCCGCAGGCGGCCCCAGTCCTCCTGCACGACGTAGCGGAAGCCGAGCTTCGTCAGCGCCTCCTCGACGGTGAGGTCGAGGAGCATCTGGAAGAACGACGCCGCGGCGAACGCGGTCGCGAAGAGGCCGAAGTCGCGGGGCGCGAGCACCCGGGCGGCGACGATCGTAGCGAGGACCCCGAACCCGAGCGAGCCGTACAGCCCCACGGCCGTCGCCGAGCGGCGCCAGAGGAGGCGTGAGCGCATCTCGGAGGGTCAGTCTAGAGAGAGGCTTGGGCGGAGCCAGGCTCGGGGGTGCCCTGAAGCGGTACGAGTCGCCGATCGAGCATCTACATTCCTCCGGTGACGTCGGCCACGCACAGCCGCGGCCCGATCGGCTTTCGCGTGCGCGAGCTGACGGCCGGAGCGCCGATCGAGTCCGTGGTGCTCGCCCTCGCGGTGCCGCCGCTCTTCCTGCACGCCACCTACCAGCCGCACGTCTCGATCCCGCTCGCCTCGACGAGTGTCGACGTGACGCTGGCAGACGTCGCCATCGCGGCCGTGCTCGTCGCCGCCGTCGTGCGCGGCCGGCGTGACGGCTTCGGCCCGCTGCGGTCGGCGCGCAGCGTTCTGCTCGCCGCGGCCGTCCTCGTCGCGCTCGGGCTCCTGTCGCTCGCGACACCCGCCGTGCTCGGGGAGGAGTACGGCTACGCGACGCACTCGGTGAGCGCGCTCAAGTTCGCGTGGTACGCGTTGCTGCTGCCGGCGACCGTGGTGCTCGTGCGCTCTGGTGCGGAGGCTCGGCCGCTGTTCGCAGGCGTCGTGGCGTGGAGCACGGTGGCAACGGCTGTCGGCGCGCTGCAGTTCCTCGGGCTCGTGAGCGAGTTCGAGGGGCGCCGACCGGGACAGAGAGAGCCCTCGATCGTCGGCATCCACGACTTCGCAGCGCTCTCCGGAGCCGCACTCGCCGTCGGCCTCGCCGGCCTGGCGCTCGGTGTCGCACGCCCGCTCGGGCCCCGTTGGACGACCGCAGCGATCGGCGTGGGTGGGCTCGGGGTGGTGCTCTCGGGAGCGCTGACGGGGACGGCCGGAGTCTGGCTCGCAACGGCCGCGATCCTGCTCCTGGCACGATCGCGCGGCACCATGGGACGGCGGCAGGTCGCGGTCACGGCGGCGGTCGTCCTCACCGTCACCGCGGGAACGATGCTGATGCGGGCAACGGCAATCGAGCGTTTCACAGAGTTCCTCGGGCTGCGCGACAGGATCGAGGACACCGGTGTCGAGAGCTACGCGCACCGGACGCTGCTCGCCTACATCGGCGTTCGCATCTGGCTCGACCACCCGGTGGCCGGGGTCGGCTGGCAGGCATCGTCCGAGGACTGGGCGTACGAGCCGTACCTCGCAGACGCGCGCGAGCGCTTCCCCGACGAGCCGGACCAGGCCTTCCCGTCGCCGGCGCATCGGTGGGGAGTGCAGAACCTGTACCTGCAGGTGCTCGCCGACATCGGCGTGATCGGCTTCGCGTTGCTCGTCGCCCTGTTCGCCGTCGCCGTGCGCGCCGCCGCCCGCGGCGCCCGCGGATCTCCTGTGCCCGTGGTCGGGCTCGCGTGGCTGCTCGTCGCGGCCGGCGTGTGGGCGGGGATAGGGCTCGTGCCGGGAGTCCCTCTCGACGCGTTGACATGGCTCGCGCTCGGGCTGGTGACCGTCCGTGGCTGACGCGCGCCTCGACCCGCCGCCCTCGATGCCGACGTACGCGGTCCGCGCGCCGCTCGTGCGCTGGCTCGCCGACGAGGCGCGCCGCGCCCACGCCGACCTTGGGCCGTACCGCCTGCTCGACGTCGGCTGCGGTGAGAAGCCGTACTCCTCGCTGTTCGCCCCCTACGTCATCTCGTACGTCGGCGTCGACGCGATCGAGAACCCCGTCGCCGAGCTGCGCGGGCCGATCGAAGGGCTGCCGGTCGAGGACGGGTCGTTCGATGTCGTGCTCTGCGCGCAGGTGCTCGAGCACGTCGACGACCCGGCGGAGGGGGTGCGCGAGCTCCACCGCGTCACGGCCCCCGGCGGCCGCGTGCTGCTGTCCACGCACGGCACCATGGTCTACCACCCGAACCCGGTCGACCTCTGGCGCTGGACACACGCCGGGCTGGAGCGACTGTTCGAGCGAAACGGCGCGTGGGCGTCGGTTAGGGTGAGTCCCGGTTCCGGATCCACGGCCTGCATCGCCATGCTCACCTCGATCTACCTCGAACACGTCTTCCGCCGCGCTCATGTGGGCCGTCTGGCGCGCCCGTTCGTGTCGGCGCTCAACCGTTCCGCGGCGGCGATCGACCGGCGGTCGGCGCTGCTGCGCGAGCCCCGCCCGGGCACGATCGCCGCGAACTACCACGTCGTCGCGGAGAAGCCGGCATGAGCTCCACTGTCCTAGTAACCGGCGGTGCCGGCTTCATCGGCTCGAACCTCGTGCGGGCGCTGCTCGAGCGTGGCGACAGCGTGCGCGTGCTCGACAACTTCTCGACAGGCTTCCGCGGCAACCTCGACGGCCTCGACGCCGACGTCGTCCTCGTCGAGGGCGACCTCCGCTCCTACGAGCGGGTGCATGCAGCCGTACGCGGCGTGGACGTCGTCTACCACCAGGGCGCGCTGCCGTCCGTGCCGCGCTCGGTGCAGGACCCGCTGACGACGACGGCAGTCAACATCGAGGGGACGCTGAACGTGCTGCTGGCTGCGCGCGACGAGGGCGTGCGCCGGGTCGTGAATGCGTCGTCCTCGTCGGTGTACGGGAACGGGGGCACGTTGCCGCGCGACGAAGGCCAGTCCCCGGACCCGATCTCGCCCTATGCGGTCGCGAAGCTCGCGGGGGAGCGGTTCTGCACCAGCTTCAGCCGCGTGTATGAGATCGAGACCGTGTCGCTGCGGTACTTCAACGTCTTCGGGCCGCGCCAGGACCCGAACTCGCAGTACGCCGCCGTGGTGCCCCGCTTCATCCGCGCGATCGCGGACGGTGCGCCGGTCACGATCTACGGTGACGGCGAGCAGTCGCGCGACTTCACGTACGTCGCCAACGTCGTCGAGGCCAACCTGCTCGCCGCGGACGCCGCGGACGCCATCGGGGCGATCGTCAACGTCGCCACCGGCGGCTCTGAGACAGTCAACGCGCTCGCGGACACGATCGGCCGGCTGCTCGGCCGGGAGGTCGAGAAGTCGTTCGAGCCGGAGCGGGCAGGCGATGTGCGGGCGTCGTGGGCGGACATCTCGCTGGCGCGCGCGACGATCGGGTTCGAGCCTCGCGTCGGGCTCGAGGAGGGCCTTCAGCGCACAGTCGAGAGTCTTCTGGGAGGAGGATGAGATGGGGCACGCCTTCGGATCTATCGACTCGCTTGGCGACAGCTACGGCTTCCGCAAGGTGCGGAAGGCGCTCGGGGTGACGGCGTTCGGCGTCAACGCGATCGTCTACCCGCCACACTATGAGGGCTTTCTCCACTACCACGACGTGCAGGACGAGCTCTACTTCGTGCACGCGGGCACGGCACGGGTGGAGGTCGACGGCGAGGAGCGGCTGCTCGGGGCCGGCGGGCTCGTCCACGTGGAGTCGACGACGCCGCGCAGGGTCTCGAACGCCGGTGACGACGACCTCGTCTTGCTGGTTGTGGGCGGCAAGGGCGGCTACGTGGAACGAGACGGGCAGGTCGTCAACGCCGCCGACATCGAGCGGCGCGCTTCTTTCGGCGCTGGGTAGGTCGAGGGCGAGGCAAGCCTCGCCCCTACGAGCCGGCCAGATGCTCGAAAGCCTCGCGGGCGTCCTTGCGCACCCAGTTCCTCGTGTAGAGCCCGGACTGCCACCGGTCCGTCCCGGCTTCGTCGCGCAGCAGGAACCAGATGAAAATGTCGACGCGAGAGTTGCGCCTGAGCTTCTGGTACGCCTCGGTCATGTACCTCGCCTGCTCTTGCCACGAGACGCCGAAGAACCGATCCGGAGGGTTGGTCTGGTACCCGTACTCCGTGACCCAGATGCGGATGGGGCCGTAGAGCGCGGTCAGCTCCTTTACGAGCACCTGGAAGTTGCCCAGCGTGACGGCCGTTCGTGACGGCGGCGGCGTGTCGGGGCTCTCGGAGCGGTCGCCGTAGTACGGCTGGTGCGCGAACGCGTCGAAGCCCGCGGCACCCGCCTCCTGCATCGCGCGCAGGAACGGAATCGGTGAGATCGATGGCCTCGCCGAGCTCGGGTTGTTGTTGCCGCGGGGAGCGGTGGCGCCGCAGGCGATCTTTGAGCTCGGCTGCACCGACTTGATGCCGCCGACGATCGCGTTGCAAATCCGCGCGTAGTCCTTTGCGCTTCGGATTGCCCAGCCGCTGCCGCGCCTGACGTACTGCGGCTTGAGGAAGACGGGGTTGTTCGGCTCGTTCCACGCGATCCAGAGCCGCACCGAGGGCAGGGTCTGACCGTCGGGGCGGGTGTACGAGCCGGAGTAGCGACGGCCGGCGGCGATCGCGAACTTGCGCAGGTCGACGGCGTTGCGCGGCGCAGTGTTCCATGCCTGCCCCCCGTTTGCCCACGAGGGAGTGCCGACGATCGAGAACATCGACTCCACGCCGACCTCGCGTGCGCGCAGGACGGCCCGATCGTAGGCCGCCCACTCGTAGGCCGGGTCGGAGGGATTCGTCGGGTTGGCGGGCCGGCGTTGGGCGACGCCGTTCGGGCCGCCCCAACGCAGGTTCATGCGCAGCAAGCGGGTGTTCATCTGCTTGAGGATCGGGAACACCCGGTCGGGGTTCCCGAACAGGAACTCGGCGTCGTCGTAGATGCCCGGGCGCAGGAACGGGCTCGCGTTGGCGGTCGGGGCGAGCACGAGCGCCACCGCGTACACCACCGCGGCGGCGGCCACGGCCGCTTTATGCACGCGACGGGTCCCCGCCGAGCGAGTCGAGCGTCCGGCGGAGCCCTTCCTCGAGCGCGATCTCCGGCTCCCACCCGAGTAGGTCCCGCGCGCGGGTGATGTCCGGCTGCCGGACCTGCGGATCGTCGACCGGTAGCTCCTCGTGGACGATCTCGCTCGACGAGCCAGTCGCTGCCAGCACGGCCTGGGCGAGCTCGAGGATCGTGTACTCGCCCGGGTTGCCGACGTTGACGGGATAGTGCTCCCCCGACTCGGCGAGCAGGACCATGCCGCGGATGAGGTCGTCGACGTAGCAGAAGCTGCGCGTCTGAGAGCCGTCGCCGTAGATCGTGAGCGGCTTCCCCTCAAGCGCCTGACGAAGGAAGTTGGGGATCGCGCGACCGTCGTGGGGCCTCATCCGGCCGCCATACGTATTGAAGATCCTGATGATTGCGGTGTCGACGCCCTGCTGGCGGTGGTAGGCCATCGTCAGCGCTTCGGCGTAACGCTTTGCCTCGTCGTAGACGCCCCGCGGGCCGATCGGGTTGACGTGCCCCCAGTAGCCCTCGGGTTGCGGATGTACCTGAGGGTCGCCGTAGACCTCGCTCGTGGAGGCGAGGAGAAAGCGTGACCGCTTCCACTTTGCGAGCCCGAGTGCATGGTGGGTGCCGTACGAGCCCACCTTGAGCGAGTGCAGGGGCAGCCGCATGTAGTCGATCGGGCTGGCGAGGGCGGCGAGGTGGTAGACGAAGTCGACGGGCTCGTCGATCTCGATGTGGAAGGTGACGTCGTGGTGGACGAACAGGAACGTCTCGTCGCGGAGATGCTCGACGTTCGCGAGCGATCCGGTCTCGAGGTTGTCGACGCAGATCACCCGGTGCCCGCGCCCGAGCAGCGCCTCACACAGGTGCGAGCCGAGGAAGCCGGCCCCGCCGGTGACGACCGAAGTTGGCCCAGAGGTTGGCATGGCGCGATGCTACCCCGCGCCCCGGGCCGATCGCTCGTTCCTTACGTCTTGCTCACGTCTTCGGCGCGGGGCGCACCACGAGCACGAAGTTCCGCTCGGAGATTCCCCCGAGCCGGTCGGTCGCCTCGACGAGCATCGTGTACCGGCCGGCAACGCGAGGCTTCCCGGTCAGCAGCCCGGTCTTCCGGTCGAACCTGAGACCCGGTGGAGGGGCGCCTTCGGTGATCGCAAACCGGACGGGGGCGATGCCGCCTCGGGTGAGAACGCGCGTCCGGTAGGCGCGGCCGACCTTCGCCGCGGGTAGCGACCGGGTGACGATCGCCAGGCGGGCGGCGATGGCGAGCGTCAGGTCGAGGGTCGCGGAGGAGCCGCTCGTGTCGGCGGCCGCCACCGTGATCGGGAACGAGCCGGCGGCGCGAGGGATGCCCGCGATCACGCCCGTGGCCGGGTCGAGCGCGAGGCCTCGTGGCAGGGTGACGCCCGGTGCGACCGACCATGTGTACGGCCCAACGCCGCCGGTGGCGGTGATGGCGAGCCGGAAGTCGCTGCCGACGGCCGCCGGCGGCTGCCTGACCGGGGCGATCGCAACTGGGGCAACGACGTTGAGTCTGAGGGACTTCGTGTCGTAGCGGACGTTGCCATCGGTGATGCGCACCGTGAACTCGCTCTGCCCGAGCACGGTCGGCGTGCCTGCCAGCAGGCCCGTCGCAGAGAGCGTGATGCCGGTGGGAAGCGTTCCGGCGCTGAGCGACCACGTCGGCGTGCCGCCGCCGCCGGCGGTGAGCTGGACGCTGTAGGCGACGCCGACGGTCGCTGCCGGCACGGACTCGGTGGTCACGAAGAGTCGTGTCAGGATGCCGATGCTGAACGTCCGCTCGGAGCAGTTCACACCGATGCAGGCCTGCACGTCGAACTCCCACCCTCCGGGCTGCGTGGGGGTGCCACTGACCTTTCCGTCGGAGCCCAACACCAACCCGGGCGGTAGTGCGTTGCGGACGACGCGGAAGGTGACGCCCGACACCGGGTCGTTCGAGACGACCTTGAACTGGTAGCTGTAGGGCTGGCCGACTGCTCCGGTCGGCAGGGGCTCCTGGAGGATGTTGAACGCCGAGGCGGAGGTGGCGGCCACCGCCGCGGCAATCGCGACCGCGACGGCGAGAGCTGCGAGACGGCTGGTACGCATGAGGGGGAGGCTCCTTGCGGTCGAAGGCCCGGTGTCGGAGCAGGGTAACCGACAGAGACGGCCCCGCCGCCGGACGTCAGCGTTGCTGCTGAGGCCGATCGGGTGTCAGGACCACGACCGGTATCTGCCGGGTTGTCCTCTCCTGGTAGGCCTCATAGCCGGCGTATGTGGCTGTAACCGTGACCCACAGCCGCTTCCGTTCTTCGGCCGATGCGGCTCTGAAGGTGACGTTCAGCCGGTTGCTGCCGATCGTGCCGACTGCGCGCGGGGCCTGCTGCAGGTTGAGCCACCAGTCGGGCGGCCGATCGGCGCCGCCGTTCGATGCGATCACGACGAAGTCGGCGCCATCTCGGAAGAAGGTAAGCGGCGTCGTGCGCGCCCTCCCGGTGCGGCGTCCCGTCGTCGTGAGCAGGAGCACCGGCATCCCCGCCACCGTGCCGAGAGCTCGGCCCCGGCTCAGCCGATACACAACCAGGTGCGTCCTGCTCAGGCGTCTGATCGTCCAACGCCTGAGCCTCGACCGAAACGCAGACGCGACGCGCAAGCGCGACCATCCCTCCTGGTAGCTCCCTCGACATGATGTCACCACGGGATGCATGGCAGAGCGATGCCGCTCGTGGCAGAGTTGCGGGATGAGCCGGCTTGCGTCAACCCCGCGATGCACGTGTAGCGTCGGCGTCGGCCGCGACAGCGGCCGCTTTAGGGATTGTCGCGATCTCGGATCTGCTTCTGCAGATTCGGGATCTGCAGGGCTGGCATGAGCCGTGACCCGGATGTCAACGTCGTCGGCGGCTCCCTGCTGTCTTGCTCGAAGGATCCTCTCACCGGTTTCCACCGGGACGGCTGCTGCTCGACGGGACCCGAGGACGGCGGCAGCCACACGGTCTGCGCGGTGATGACCGACGAGTTCCTCGCCTTCAGCCTGCAGGCAGGCAACGACCTCTCGACGCCGAGAGTGGAGTGGGGCTTCCCGGGTCTCTCCGCCGGCGACCGTTGGTGTGTGTGTGCCGCCCGCTGGCTCGAGGCGCAACGGGCGGGCTGCGCGCCGCCCGTCGTGCTGGGCGCAACACACGCCCGGGCGCTCGAGATTGTCCCGATCGAGACGCTCACCGGGTACGCGCTCCAGCCGGACGCTGTGTAGCGGCCCGTGGACATGAGCCGCGAGCTCCCCGCAGAGGCGATCGAGTTCCTCCGCAGACCACAGCACGCGGTCATCGGCTGGACGGGCAAGGACGGGCGCCCGTTCACCGTCGCCACCTGGTACGACTGGGACGACGGTGTGATCCTCATCAACATGGACGCCCGCAGACGACGCCTCGCATGGCTCGAGATCGGCGCTTCCGTCTCCCTCACCGCACTGGACGCCGACAACTGGTACCGGCATCTGTCGCTCTACGGCCAGATCGCGCGTGTGGCCGACGACCTCGAGCTGGCAGACATCGACCGGCTCGCTCGGCGCTACAGCGGCCGCGCGTTCCGTAACCGGACAAGCGCGCGGGTCAGCGCCTGGATGGCGATCGACTCCTGGCACGGCTGGGACGACGCGGGGCCATGGCACTTCGAATCGACGCCATAGTCGCCGATCACGCTCAGTCGAGATCCAGGGCCAGTTGAGCGCGCGACGCGGCGATCACGAACGGGTCGTCAGTCTCTGGCCGACGAGGCCATTTCGATCGAATCCGCTCCCACTCGGCCCTCAGGGCGTCTGAGGCAACGTAGTACCGGCCTCGCGTGTCGCCGATGGGCTCGAAGAGACCTGCGTTGACGATTGCGCGCAGATCGCGGCTCGCGGTGAGGTCGGCGATGGTTTCCCCCCAGGTGACCTCGACTCCGCGGAGGTACGTCGCGCGTTTGATTCGCAGACCGTACGCCGACTCGGCGATCGGGCCGATGGATCGCTCCGGCAAGTGCCGGTCACGGACGATCTCGCTGGCGACCGTCCACATCTCCTCGAACGCCTCGACCCGCCTCAGCACCGTCCGCGCCTGACGGTAGTGCGCAGTCAGGCAGAACCGCACCCATGGTTGGGCTGACGTCTCGGGGTGCCAGCTTCCCTGCCCGACCTCGGCCAGCACGTCGTAGTAGGCCTGCGTGTTGGCACCGAGGTACTCCTCGATGCTCGAGAACACCGGGGCGACGATCTGCTCCCGCGCGAGCACGAGGGTCTGGAGGCAACGGGCCATGCGTCCGTTGCCGTCGCTGAAGGGGTGGATCATGGCGAGGTTCAGGTGTGCCATCGCCGCCCTGACGACGACGGGCGCGCGGGATGAATCGAGCTCGTTCAGCATCGAAGCAATCAGACTCGGAAGCAGTTCCGCGTCGGGCCCCTCGTACACCACCTCGCCCGTTCCGGAGCGTTCCACGTGGATCGCCCCCGGACCCCAGCGGCCGGGGTTCTTGGAAAGCTCGTGCTTCAGCATCATGAAGTGCAGAGCCCTGAGGAGCCCTTCGTCGACCTCCAGCCCGGGATCCCGCGTCGCCTGGAGCACATACGTCATCGCCTCCTGGTAGCCCTCGAGCACGAGCTGTGTCTCGGTGCTCGCGTCCATGGGCTCATCGCCGTCGTGAACGGCGATCACGTCGTCCAGGGTCGCGTTGTAGCCCTCGATGCTGTTCGATCCCTGCACCGCACGGGCCTCGGACATGCGGCGGAGACCACCGGACCAGCGACGAGGCTCAGCGACGCGATGACGCATCTCCTCTCGCAGCTCGTCAATCATGGCGACGACCTCGAGCTCGAGCTCGTCGAGCTCAGGAGTTGTGAAGACCTCGGACATGATGACCCAATGATAGAATCATTGCATCATCGCGTCAAGGGTGCGTGCTCCGAGCCGGGCCGCCGCCCTCAGCGGAACTCCTTGTTCGTCTCCTGAGCAGGAAGAGCTGCGGATTCCAGTGTTACCGATCCAAGCGATGTAATCCCAGGTCCCTCTGGTTGCAGCCTGTTTGGCGGCAGACTGCGAGGCACACTGGTAGTGCTACTTGATTTTCCTACCAAATAGTATTACTCTGTGGGACGACCAGACAGGAGGAAGCGAGTGAAGTTGAGCGTGTCTATCCCAGATGATCTTTGGGAAGCAGCCCGGAAACGGGCTGGGGACAAGAATTCGTCGCAGATCATCCAGGAGGCTCTCCGGCGCCTCCTCGAGGAGCGGAACGTGATCCGCTCAAACCTTGCAGGGCAGGAGAAACTGGTCAGCGACGAGCGGTTCGCCGAAGCGTTGGATGCAGTTCGGGCGGCGTATCAGGCCGAGTATCGGCGTGGGTACGAGGCTGGAATCGAGTGCGTACGTCGATTCGGCTTCCAAGCCCTCCAAGAAGCGCGACAGTGTGACTTCGATCTCGACGCGGCAACGGAATGGCTGGGTATGCCGGAGATGTTGATTGTGCCAACCGCGGGCGCGGACAGATCGTGGTTCGACGACTTCGAGGCTGTCGTTACACGGAATGAAGTGTTCGGCGAGGGTGCCGCCCGCGCCTTCGAGGATCTTTGGAACGCCCTGCGAGCAGAGGACGAACCGGTTTCTGACGCTAGCGATCCTGCCGAGCCGGAGGAGTAGGCACGGTGGCGAGCTCACTTCGCATCCCGCGCCATGCCGTTCAGCGGTTCATCGAGCGAGCAGCGCCGCACCTCGCCCCCGAGAGTGCACAAGCTGAACTCGCGAGACTCGCCGAAACCGCTCGATCCCGATCGACGCCGCGCTGGTGGATGCGCGGCTTCGTGACCCCGACTCCCGGCCTTCGGTTCCTCTATCCGGCTACGAACTCGCGCGTGTGTCTTCTCGTCAGGAACGGCGCGGTCGTTACCGTCGTCGATCGTACGCTCTTTCGATCGCGGCCATGCCGCCCAGAACGCCGCGATGATGAGCGGCGCCGGGCGCCTCGTGCCCGACGTCGCACACGGAACGCTCGCAGGCAAACACGATCAAGTAGGTTTCTCGACCGACCTTAGGGTCCGCGTCGTAAGCGTTCCGGTTCGTTACGTGAAGGACCCTGGGAAA
>Ga0247727_10003359_pt1 | contig 35376 bp, 38 predicted proteins | sample WisWelCaveWW1625_FD_202498 | JGI IMG/M metagenome (GOLD analysis project Ga0247727, IMG submission 202498) | Biofilm microbial communities from Wishing Well Cave, Virginia, United States - WW16-25 | ecosystem: Environmental > Aquatic > Deep subsurface > Groundwater > Cave microbial mat | place...
CACCATCAGCCTTGTCCGCTCAGGCGCCGACAGATGATTGTAGCTCGTTCCCATCCCAACACCCTGACCTCAAGGTGTTGCACTTCAGTTTGGAGCCCGCCCAGGTATTCTTGGGGAAGACAGAATCGAATATGTGCCCGAGGGAAAGAGAAGTCGCTCCTGCCAAATTCACGAGTTCGGGTTCACGTGAGACTTCGCGACTACGACGGGGGCGAGCGCAGAGGCGCGGTCGCGGCTAAGCGGCGTCCAGCGCTCAGTGCCACGCAAGCTGCCAGGATTCGGAATTTCGGGGACGTTCGCAAACGCCATGCCGCTCCAGAACCGAGTCACGCCCGAGGGTGAGATCATCGCCACGCCGCACCGCGGCCTGATGCTGGGCAACCGTGGCGGCGCCTTCCATCTGCCGAACCGCACGCTCGGGGCCCGCCGCTGGGCCACCAGGCAGTGGATCGCCTGCGTGCTCGAGTTCAAAGGGCGCCACCGCGCGGCGATGATGCAGCCCAACCGCTACACCGAGCTGTTCTTCCTCGACGAGGCGACCGCGCTGGCCGCCGGGCATCGGCCCTGCTTCGAATGTCGGCGCCGCGAGGCGGAGCAATTCGCGGCGCTATGGGCGCAGACGCGCGGCTGGCCGCGCCGGCGCGGGCGCCCGAGATGGACCTTGCCCTGCATGCCGAGCGCGTCGGCGCGCAGGGCAAGATCACCTACCGCGCGCAGCTGGCCGGGCTGCCTGACGGCGCCTTCGTGCGCCTCGACGAGGTTGGCCATGCGCAACCCTATCTTGTTGATAAGGAGCATCTTTTTGGCTGGACCCCGACAGGCTATGAGCCGGTCCTGCCACGCCCCAAGCGGCGCGACGTGGAGGTGTTGACCCCCCGCTCGATCGTTGCCGTACTTTCAGCGGGATATCGCCCCATGCTGCACCCCTCGGCCGTAGCCCGGCCGGAGTGACCACGCCACGTTGGGGAAAACCGCACCATGACCCGCTCCACCCTGAGGCGCACGCTGTGGCGCGTCTACGCGCTGCTCGCGATCGTGCTGGGCGTCTCGTTCATCGCCAAGATCGCCGACCACGTGCCGGGGCTGGCGGGTACCGGCGCCGAGCAGATCCTCAAGGACGGCTACGAATACCTGCGCGACATGTCGCTGCTGATCGCCACCGGCGGCGTCGCCTACATCACCAACGTGTTCCAGAAGCGGCACAGCTTCGTGGAAGCGCTCAAGGAGGAATGGCGCGACATCATCGCCACCAAGTCGGCGCTGTTCACCTACACCCAGCTCGAGCGCCCTACCCTCGAGCAGTACCTCGACACGTTCTGCAAGCTGTCCGAGACCATCGACAACATGCGCTCGGTCTATCGCAACAGCGGCGAGACCGAGGCACTGATCGGCCTCTATCCGTTCGCGCCGCTGCACGACATGCGCCGCGTGCTGCAGACGCTCGATCCGCGCAAGGCCGCCACTCCCGACCCGGAAGCGAGGGCGCGCGCCCGCGACGCCATCCTCCAGTCCTTCTACGCCCTGCGCGAGACGTTCCTGGAAGAGCTCGACCTCGAGGAGCCGGACTCGCCGCTGCTGATCTCCGGCGGGCGGCGTGCCAAGAAGGGCGGCTCCACGGGCCGGGCGCGGTGCGCGCAAGACCGCCAGCGCGCCCGCCAGGACCGCACGCCGTCGCCCGACCCCAACATCGATGCCCTGCTGGCACAGCTCTACGAGAAGGAAAACACGACCGCCAAGCCCTGGCGCCAGCCGGCCGCTACGGCCGCGCCGAATGGGCGCGCCGCATGACTTTCAGCGCCCAACCGGCGTGAACACCGGCTCGGTCCGCGGTCGGCCAGAGCAGGTCAAGCCGAGACGCGGCTCTTTTCCTTCGCAAAGGGGCTGAGACCGAGCCAGTGCTGCATCGATTGGGCCAGACCTTTGTCGCCGATCAGCTCGATCTGGCCGGCGTCGATCTCCTTCTCGACCGTCGAGAGGCCCATCCACACCGCGGTCATGCTTCTGAGCGAGCTGCGCACGTAGAGATCGATCTCGAAGCCCGGATTGGTCGAGCACAGGTCGACCTTGCCGCCGTCGATCACCAGCCACCAGGACCGCTTGGCGGACGTGAGCTCCGGATACAGGAAATTGATCGTGCACCGTCGCGGCGGCAGCGGCGTGGGGTCGAGACTGCGCCGCATGTCCCACATCAGCAGCGATGGGTCCAGGTTCTTGAGGGAGAGCGAGGACTCGACCCAGCGTTGCCCCCAGATGCCGAGCGACATGACCACGGGGCGGAGGTCTTCGCCGGCTTGCGTCAGCCTGTACTCGAAGGCCCCGGGCTGGGCCGTCGGCACGGTCACGATCACGCCCGCCTCTTCCAGCTCCTTGAGCCGTTTCGACAGGAGTGAAGGCGACATCAGCGGCACACCGCGCCTGAGGTCGTTGAACCGGGTCGTGCCGCAAAGTAGCTCGCGCAGAACCAGTGCCGTCCAGCGCGAGCAGATGACTTCGGCTGCCATCGCGACCGGGCAGAACTGGCCATAGCTGCCTTGTGCGTATCTGTCGTTCAAGCTGCTCTCCGCTTCCCGCGCTGCCATCGCCAGGGCGCCATGGAGATAGGAGTACAGATACTGTACCGACACGCGCCGCTTCCGTCACCCCTGTTGGCGAAAAAAGGGGAGACGGCCGGCACTTATGCCGATCCAGTGGCGCCATTTCCAGGGCAGTACAGTTTCAGGACTGGTGGCCGGGAGGCTGCCGCATCCATGATGGCGCATGCATCATCTCGCCAACAAAGACAAAGGGAAAACCGCCATGAACGCACCCGCAGCTCCCAGCATCGATACGGCAATGCCGCTCGGTGCGGTCGACATCGCGCGCAAGCTCGGTCCGATCTTCGCCGGCCGCGCGAACGAGACGAAGGACGAGGACCAATACGTTGCCGACAATTTCGCGCTGTTGAAGACGTCGGGCTTGGTCGAAGCCGGGGTGCCGCGCGAGCTGGGCGGCGGCGGGGCCGACGTCGACGAGCTTGCCGCCGCCCTGCGCACGCTGGCCTATCATTGCGGCTCGACCGGACTCGCGTTCTCGATGCACACCCACCAAGTTGCCATTCCGGCGTGGCGTTGGGAGCACCAGAAGGTGGCCGCTGTCGAGCCGCTGCTGAAGCGCGTCGCCAGCGAGCGCATCCTCCTGCTGACGAGCGGCGGGTCGGATTGGATTGGAGGCTCCGGCACGGCAGATAAAGTGGAAGGCGGCTACCGCATCAACGCGCGCAAGATCTTCACCTCCGGCGCGCCCACCGGCGACATTCTGATGACCGGGGCGGTGCTCGAGAGCGCCGGCGAGCCGCCGATGGTGCTGCACTTCGGTGTGCCCATGAACTCGCCGCACGTGAAGGTGCTCGACACCTGGCGCACGCTCGGCATGCGCGGCACCGGCTCGCATGATGTGCTGATCGAGGGCCATGTGGTGCCCGAGGCCGCGGTAGCCGTGCGGCGCAAGGCGGGCGAGTGGCATCCGCTGTTCCACATCATCGCGACCATTGCGTTCCCACTCATCTACGCCGTCTATCTCGGCGTGGCCGAGAGCGCGCGCGACATCGCCATCGGACTGGCCAAGAGGAAGACCCCCGGCCGACATACGATCGAGCTCGCGGGCCGCATGGAGACGGAGCTGGCAGCAGCGCGCCTGGCGTCGGAGTCGATGCTGGCCGCCGTTCGTCTCAATGCGCCATCGGCCAGCACGATCAATCAGGTAATGATCGGGCGGCAGCTGGTCGGGCGCCACGCCATCGCGGCGGTCGAGTATGCGATGGAGGTAGCGGGAGGCGTCGGCTTCTACCGTTCGGCGGGGCTGGAGCGGAGGTTCCGCGATATCCAGGCCGCCCGCTATCACCCGCTGCAGTCGGGCCCGCAGGCCGAGTATGCCGGCGCCATGGCGCTCGGGCTGCCGGTCGAACGCGTCTTCTAGTGTGATGATCGAGAAGTCCGCACCATCGCATGGGGCTAGGTTGAGGAGCGGACTTCTCGATCTGAATCACACTAGCATCATGACTCTGCTCGTGTCCTTCAGATCGCGAAATTCGTTCCGAGCCCGCCGCACACTGAGACGAATTTCGCGATCAGGACACTAGAGTCGCGGGCGGCCCTCACCGCGCCGGTGTCGTGAATACCGGCTCGGCCCGCGCGGCTTGCCTCTTCTGCGGCGCCTCGAGCGCGGCATGCGCGGCATTGACGCGCCGCGCCATGGCGGCGAGGTAGTCGCGCACCTCTTGCGGCAGCTCGGCCGTCGCATAGCGGTCGGGGTGATAGAGCTTGGCCAGCGCGAAATAGGCCGCGCGCATCTCCTCGCGCGTCGCCCCGGCGCGCAGCCCCAGAACGCGATAGGGATCGAAGCCGTCGGGATCGGCGAGCCGTGCCAGCAGGTGCGGGGCCCGCGGCACACCGACCGGCCGGACGCTGACCAGCTGCGCCTTGGCGACGAAGCTCGGCTCCCCGCCGTAGGGCTCGAGCTCGACGAAGGCACCGGCTCCGTTCAGCACGTCGGCCAAGGTCTTGTTGATCGGGACCATCAGCTTGCCCTTGGCTGTCGTGCCATCCGCGAACGCAACCTCGACCGGCACGGCGTTCGCCTCCGGCACATTGTCGATCCTGTTCCGCTCGAACATGTTGCGCTCCCCACCGCTGTGCCGTTTCGGCACGCACCTCAGGCCCAATGCCCAGGAGGCGAGCAAGATCCGTGCTGGCGGCGAGAGCCGGAACGGCGGCCATGCCCTATAATCGAAGCGGCCATACCGGCCCGCAACGTCGCAGGGAGCACGACCTTGGCCGTAAGCATCGATCACGGCAGAGCCGTCGACTGGGGCAGGACCAGCCAGGACTATGCCCAGTATCGTCCGGGCCCGCCCGAGGCGCTGTACGCCCGTCTGCGCGCGCTCGGCATCGGCCTGCCGGGACAGCGCGTCCTCGACCTGGCGACCGGCACCGGCGTGGTGGCGCGCGCGCTCGCAGGTGCCGGTGCGGTCGTCACCGGCATCGACATTGCGCCCGAGCAGATCGAGCAGGCGCGCAGGCTGGCGCTGGCAGAAGGCCTGCAGGTCCGCTTCGAGGTTGCTGCCGCAGAGAGCCCGCCGTTCCCGCCGCACAGCTTCGATGCTGCGACCGCCAACCAATGCGTCCCCTACTTCGACAAGCCGCGCATGCTGGCAGCCTTGCGCCGATTGCTCGTGCCCGGCGGCCGCCTGGTGACGAGCCAGTTCAGCTGGCTGCCCAAGGTCGATGCCATCGCCGCGGCCAGTGAGGCCCTGGTGTTGAAGTTCAACCCGTCGTGGACGGCCGCGGGCTTCGACGGCTCCATTTCGCCGATGCCGCGCTGGGTGCCGCCCGACATCGTGCTCGAGGGCTTCTTCTGGTTCGACGCCGATATTCCGTTTACCCGCGACACCTGGCTCGGCCGCATCCGTGCCAGCCGCGGCGTCGGTGCGTCGATGCCGCCCGAGCAGGTCGCGGCGTTCGACGCCGAGCACGCCGAGCTGCTGGCCCGAATTGCGCCCGAGGCGTTCACGATCAGACACCGCGTCGATGCGCGCATCCTGCGTTTCCCGTAGAGCAGGATCGCTCCAGATTGCATCACAAGACACGTCTCGGCCTACTGGCTGCCGGCCTTCGTGAACACAGCCTCCTGCTTGGCGCCCCGGCGCTGATGCGTGGCCTCCAGCGCATCATGGGCAGCATTGATGCGGCGTGCCATGGCAGCCAGATACTCGCGCACCTCGACCGGCAGGTCCGACGCCGCATGGCGGTCCGGGTGATAGATCTTGGCCAGCGTCAGGTACGCCTCGCGCACCTGCTTGGGCGTGGCGTCGGCACCCACTCCGAGAATGGCGCGCGGGTTGAAGCCCTCGTCCGAATTCCCGGCCGAGAGCCGCGGCGCGGCCGGAATGTCGACCGCCTTGACCGATTGCAGGGCCGCTCTGGCGATGAACATGCGCTCGCCGGCCACCGGCTCGAACTCGACGAACGCGGAGCCGCCGTTGAGGGTCTCCGCCAGCGTTCTGCCGACGGGAACGATCAGCTTGCCGTGCAGCTCGCGTCCGTCTTGCAGCGTGATCTCGACGCAGAGCGGTCCCGCTGCGCCGGAATTGCCTCGATCAAACACGCAATACTCACTTTTGTGGGCGTCTGTTGCGCCAGACAGGCCGCGACAAAACCCGACGAGAGCGAGTGCGGGGAGCCGGCGCGCTGGCGGTGAAGCGCGGAATATGCTAACCGCGCCATAAAGTTGGTGCGCTGCAGCATACGTGCCGCGCTCCCCCGCTGGGGAAAAGCCACGAAATCCTCTAAGGAACTGTGAATGGACATTCGCAACATTGCGATCATCGCGCACGTCGATCACGGCAAGACCACGCTGGTCGACGCGCTGCTCAAGCAGTCCGGCGCCTTCCGCGAGAACCAGAAGGTGGAGGCGCAGGCGATGGACAGCAACGACCTGGAGCGCGAGCGCGGCATCACCATTCTGGCCAAGTGCACGTCGATCCTCTGGCAGAACACGCGCATCAACATCGTCGACACCCCCGGCCACGCCGACTTCGGCGGCGAGGTGGAGCGCATCCTGAACATGGTGGACGGCGCCATCGTGCTGGTGGATGCCTCCGAGGGCCCGCTGCCGCAAACCAAGTTCGTCGTGTCGAAGGCCTTGAAGCAGGGTCTGTGCCCGATCGTCGTCATCAACAAGATCGACCGGCCCGATGAGCGCCACGACACGGTGCTGAACGAGATCTTCGATCTGTTCGCCAACCTCGATGCGACCGACGAGCAGCTCGACTTCCCCGTGCTCTACGGCTCCGGCCGCGACGGCTGGATGGCTGCGGATCCCAAGGGCCCCAAGAAGGACGTGACGGAGCTGTTCGCGCTGGTGCGAAAGCACGTGCCACCGCCCACGGTCGAGGACGGCCCGTTCCGGCTGCTGGCGACCACGCTGGAGGCCGATCCGTATCTGGGGCGCATCCTCACCGGGCGCATCTCGTCGGGCAGCGTGCGGCCCAACCAGACCATCAAGGCCATCACCCGCGACGGCGCCCTGATCGAGACCGCGCGCGTGACGAAGGTGCTGGCCTTCCGCGGGCTGGAGCGCACCGCCGTCGACATCGCCGAGGCCGGCGACATCGTCGCCATCGCCGGCATCACCCAGGCGACCGTCGCCGATACGCTGTGCGACCCTTCCGTCGACACGCCGTTCCTCGCCCAGCCGATCGACCCGCCGACGCTCGCCATGATGTTCCGCATCAACGACGGGCCGTTCGCGGGCCAGGAGGGCGAGAAGGTGCAGAGCCGCGTCATCCGCGACCGCCTGCTGAAGGAGGGCGAGCGCAACGTCGCCATCCGCGTCAGCGAGGACGCCAACAACAAGGACGCCTTCGAGGTGGCGGGACGCGGGGAGCTGCAGCTCGGCATCCTGATCGAGACCATGCGGCGCGAAGGCTTCGAGCTCACCGTGTCGCGGCCGCGCGTGGTGATGAAGATCGATCCGTTCACGCGCCAGCGGCTGGAGCCGATCGAGGAGGTCATCATCGACGTCGACGCGGCGCATTCGGGCATCGTCGTGCAGAAGCTGTCCGAGCGGCGCGGCGACCTGCAAGAGATGCGCCCCTCCGGCGGCGGCCGCCAGCGCCTGGTCTTCCACGTGCCGACCCGCGGGCTGATCGGCTACCAGGGAGAGCTCTTGACCGACACGCGCGGCACCGCCGTCATGAACCGCCTGTTCCACGCCTACGCGCCGTTCAAGGGCGAGATCGCCGGGCGCCGCACCGGCGTGCTGGTCTCCAACGCCACCGGCGAGGCCACCGCCTACTCCCTGTTCTACCTGCAGGACCGCGGCGCCATGATCATCGACCCGCAGACCCGCGTGTACGAGGGCATGATCGTCGGCCAGCACACGCGCGACAACGACCTCGTCGTCAACGTCATCCAGGGCAAGAAGCTCACCAACATCCGCGCCGCCGGCAAGGACGAGGCACTCGCCCTCACCCCGCCGATGCGCCTCACCATGGAACGGGCGCTCTCCTACATCCAGGACGACGAGCTGGTCGAGGTGACGCCGAAGTCGATCCGCTTGCGCAAGCGCTGGCTCGATCCCAACGAGCGCAAGAAGCGCGAGCGCGCCCGTGAGGCGGAGAAAGAAGCGGTCTGACGCCGCCACGGCGAGCGTCGTTGCCGGCGCGGTGCGCGTCCTACGCCGGCGTTTTGCGCTTGCCGCTGGCGCGGCTGCGGCCCCGCGGCTGCCCGGGTGCCGCGCTCCATTTGCGCGCCGCGGCGCGGGCTTCTGCAACCTTCGCGCGCCACTGCCAGCGCGCGAGCCGCGTTTCCATCTCCGCGATCCATTGCTGCATGGTCGGCTGTCGCTTCCTGGCCGTGGCCATCGTGTCGTCGTCCTGTGTGTGATGGGTTGCAAGCGCCTTCGCCTCGCAGCGTAGCTCCGCTCGAGGGTATGGGCATGAGGGGCGCGGGAGCGGTGGCTGCCGCGTTCAGAAGTATAGAAGGCGGCTGCCACCGCCCCCGCACGGGGTTTTTGGCCTAGGTGTCCCACTCAAGCTCACAGGGCACCGGGGAGTTGCACCCACGGCTGGGACGCGGAGCCCCCTTGCCGGGTGTGCGTCACCCGGCCGGGCCCGTACCTCGCCCTCGCTACAGGAACGCCTTCCGGAAGGCGACCCCTCGTGGGCGACGCGAAGCGAACTATAGCACGCCCACGGAATGCGGGGATAAGTCGAGTTGCGGTTAATCCGGCATCGTGGAATTCGCGCCGGCGCGTGGCGCGTAGGTTGGGTCGAGCGGCAGCGACGACCCAACACGAAATTCGAGATCGCTGCTCTTGGAAGCTGCCACGTTGCATTGACAGTCGGATGGTAACGTGGCGGCATAAGACAACTTTCTGGCGTCCACGAGCCATGGTCAAAATATTTCCGATGTCATCAGAACAAGTCGAAGAGATAGCCGCACTCGCGCGTAACGACGTCGAACTTTGGGATTTGGTGAAAAAGCGCGAAAAGGAACCAGATGACTATTTCACGGCCAATCCACTTGCCGACCGGCGACACAATTTCCCGACTCCAACCATTTCCGAAATAGTCAGTGAGTTGATTGCGCGACGACACGGAGCAGACTGCTTGTTGGATCACCTGCCTGCCACCATGGAAATTCGGCGCCTTGCAAGGATCGAGCTGGGCGATGACGCCAAGGCGTATCAGATCAGGGCCGTGCGGCGGGCCATCGGAGAATCGAGGCAATGAAGGACAGCGCCAGATACGTGAAGATCGTCGAGTGGTCCGATGAGGACCAGTGCTACGTGGGAAGCGCCCCCGGCCTGATCGACGGCGGCTGCCACGGCGATGACGAGCGGCAGGTGTTCGCGGAGCTTTGCCAGGTCGTCGAGGAAGCCGTCGCGCTGTACAAGCGGGACAGCAAGCCTTTGCCGCCGCCGACATCCGGCCGCGACCTGGCGAACCGTCTGCAGAGCGCGGCCTAGTGTCCTGATCGCGAAATTCGTCTCAGTGTGCGGCGGGCTCGGAACGAATTTCGCGATCTGAAGGACACGAGCAGAGTCATAATGCTAGTGTGATTCAGATCGAGAAGTCCGCTCCTCGACCTAGCCCAATGCGATGGTGCAGACTTCTCGATCATCACACTAGCGAGGAGACATGCCCAAGATCATCCTCATCACTGGCGCCAGCCGCGGCATCGGCGCGGCAACCGCGCGGTTGGCGGCCCAACGCGGCTACGACGTCGCCATCAACTACGCTCGCAACCGCGACGCGGCCGAGACCGTCGCCGCCGACGTGCGCAAGGCCGGCCGCCGGGCCGTGACGATCCAAGCCGACATGGGAAAGCCCGAGGACATTGCCCGCCTGTTTGCCACCGTCGATGCCGAGCTCGGCCGGCTCGATGCTTTCTTCAACAACGCCGGCATCGTCGAGAAGGCCGCGCGGTTCGTCGAGATCGCGCCTGAGCGCCTGCAGCGCATTCTCGCCGTCAACACGACCGGTCCGTTCATCGCCGCGCAGGAGGCCGTGCGCCGGATGTCGACGCGGCTCGGCGGCAGCGGCGGCGTGATCGTCAACATGTCGTCGATGGCGGCCAAGCTCGGCGGCAGCGGCGAGTCGACCGACTATGCCACCGCCAAGGGTGCCATCGATACGCTGACGATCGGCCTGGCCAAGGAGCTGGCGCCGGAGGGCATTCGCGTCAACGCGGTCCGGCCGGGCCTGATCGACACCGACATCCAGAGGGACTTCGGCATCGGCGACCGCGTCGGCCGCTACAAGGGCCTCGTGCCGTTGCAGCGTGGCGGCAGCGCCGAGGAGGTGGCGGAAGCGGTGCTGTGGCTCTGCTCGGACCAGTCGTCCTACTGCACCGGCGTTCTGCTCGACGTCTCCGGCGGGCGCGGCCTGTAGCAACGAGTTGCTTGTCATCCCGGAATTCCGTGGCAGCGGAATATCCGGGACCCAGTGACGAATGCGCCGCGGCCTTGGGTACCGGATATTTCGCTCCGCGAAATTCCGGTATGACAACGTGCAACTTGTGTCCGCGGGTATCCGCCCCCAAGTCGCTATAGTCGTGTGCGATTCGCTCGGCTCGCAACCCTGGACCCATACGTTGCCCGCATCGTCTCCCATTGCCGTGTCTGCGAAGGCCAACGCCGCCGTCTGGCCGCGCGGCGTCGAGCCGACGGCCGAGTACGTCGCAGCCTTCGACTATCTGCGCGAGGCCGACGGCCACCTGTTCGTCACGGGGCGCGCCGGCACCGGCAAGTCCACGCTGCTGACCTGCCTGCGCGAGCTGCTGGCCGAGGAGATGGTCATCGTCGCGCCCACCGGGCTGGCCGCCGTCACCGTCGGCGGCCAGACCATCCACTCCTTCTTCGGCTTCCCGCCCCGCCTGATCCGGCCCGACGACATTCGCCGCAGCCGCAACGGCCGCCTCATGCGCCGCCTGAAGTTCCTCGTCATCGACGAGGTGTCGATGGTGCGCTCCGACCTCATGTGGGCGATCGACCAGTCGCTGCGCGTCAATCGCGGCCGGCCGCGCGAGCCGTTCGGCGGCGTCCGCCTCGCCCTGTTCGGCGACCTGCACCAGCTGCCGCCCGTCGTCAACGACGCGGAGGTGGCGAGCCATCTCGAGTCCGAGTACGGCGGGCCGTTCTTCTTCAGCATCCCCGCGCTGCGCGAGGGCGCCGGCACCGCGCTGATCGAGCTCACTCAGGTGTTCCGCCAGAAGGACGAGGCGCTGCTGCGCGTGCTCAACCGCGTGCGCGAAGGCGATGCCGACGAGGACGATCTCGCGGTACTGAACGCGCGCGTGCATCCGATCCGCACGCTGTCGGAGGGTGAGCCCTACGTCATCCTCACGCCCACCAATGCAGCCGCCGGCCGCATCAATTCGGCCTACCTCGCGGCCATCCCGGGCGCGCCCACGCCGTATCAGGCCTCCACCACCGGCGAGTACAACCAGGCCGCGCAGCCGACCGACCAGACGCTCCTCCTCAAGCCCGGCGCCAAGGTGATGCTGTTGCGCAACGACCCCGACCGGCGCTGGGTCAACGGCACCATCGCCCGCATCTCGCGGCTCGAGGCCGAGCGCGTGTGGGTCGAGGTCGGCGGCGAGGAGCACGAGGTCGAGCAGGCCTCCTGGGAGAGCCGGCGGTACGCCTACGACAAGGCGGCCGAGAAGATCGTCGAGACCGTGGCCGGCACCTTCCGCCAGTTCCCGTTGCGGCTGGCGTGGGCGCTCACCATCCACAAGAGCCAGGGCCTGACGCTGGACCAGGTCTACGTCGATCTCGGCCGCGGCACCTTCGCGCATGGCCAGACCTACGTCGCGCTGTCGCGCTGCCGGTCGCTGGATGGCCTCGCGCTCGCCCGTCCGCTCAAGCCCACCGACATCCTGTTCGACCCCGCCGCGATGGGCTATCGGCGCATGTTCGACGCGCTCGCCTGATACAGGACGCGCCCCGCCGTCAAGAGAAATTCGCGCGAGCGCTGCGCCCACGGAGCCGTTATACTGCTGTCATGCTGGGGTCCCCATCAAAGGTGCGGGTACGCGGCGGCAAGCCTGCCGATGCCAAGTCGCTCGCGCGCATTTTCAAGGAGTCCTGGCTGCTCTCCTATCGCGGCATCATCCCGCATCTGCACCTCGAGAGCATGGTCCGCCAGCGCACGCCCGAGTGGTGGCGCGATGCGCTGAAATCCGGCGACAGCACCCTTGTGCTCGAAATGGCTGGAACGGTCGCCGGCTACGCCACCATCGGCAGCTCGCGCCAGCGCGGGCCCTACCAGGGCGAGATCTACGAGCTCTATCTCGATCCGATCTACCAGGGCGTGGGGCTGGGCGAGCACCTGTTCGAGGGCTGCCGGCACTCCCTCGACATGCGCAAGCTCAACGGCCTGATCGTGTGGGCGCTGCTCGCCAACACGGCGGCCTGCGACTTCTATTGGCGCCGCGGCGGCCGCCCCATCACGAGCGCCTTCACCCGCATCGGCGGCGAGCGCCTGGAAAAGGTCGCTTTCACCTGGCGCTAGACGCCTTCGGCCGGATCTCGGATCGGCCTCGCCATGTCGGCACCAGCAACACGCCTCGGCGTCATTGCGTCCAGTACCGATCCAGCGACCAGCGCCCGGCTCCGCACACGGCCAAAACAAGGAACCCGCCGGCGATCGCGAGATCTTTCTCGAAGTGCAGAAGCTGATTGCGATCCCCGAACTGCCAATGGAAAAGGACCGCCGTGAGGACGCAGAAGATGGCAAACGCCATCGAGACGATCCGCGTCATGGCGCCTGCGGCAATCAGGAGCCCGCCGCCCAGCTCGAGCGCAATGACCGCCGGCAGAAGAATGCCCGGCACGCCAAACTTCTGCATGTAGGCCACCGCACCATCATAGCTTCCCATGATGCTGTAGCCTTCATGGATGAAGATCAGGGCCAGCAGCAACCGGCCTGCCAACAGACCTGCCGCGGCGAGGGTCTCGTGGGTCATGGGTCTCAGTTGGTCTTTGGTGGGGCCGCCGCCGCAATCGCCTTCTCCAGGTCCTCGCGCTCCTCGCAGCCTTGCGGGCAGAGCTTCACCAGGATGGCGAGATGCTCCCTGGCCTTCGGCAGCTGACCGGTCTCGACGTACAGCTCACCCAGATACTCGTGCGCACCCTTGTGATTGGCGTCGAAGTCGAGGGCCTTCCTGTAGAACGTCAGCGCGCGTGCATAGTCGCCGGTCTTGCGCAGGCTGAAGCCGATCAGATTGTACACGTCGGCGTGCTGGTGGGTATCGGCCAGCTTGTTGAGGTCAGCGAGCGCGCCTGCGAAATCCTTGCCCTTTATCTTGCCGCGGACGGCCGTGAGATCAGGCGCATCTTTCGACTGCGGGGTGTCGACGGCGAGCGCCGCCGTCGACGTCAGCATTGCGACAATACCGAAGGCGCGGACCACTTTTGCGACACTCATGCCAGATCTCCGGATTGCTGCAAGTACCTCATTTCACTGACTCATCACACCTTGACCGGCGTCAGCGCATAGCCCGCGCCATCCTTGGCTAAGGTGCCCACGCCCGGCCAGGGGAAGTGATATCCCGAGACCATGATCTTGTCGGCGACGAGGCGGTCGGCAAGCGCGCGGCGCGACTTCTCGGCGAGCGGCCCGTCCTGATCGAAGGCGCCGTGCCAGTGCGGCGCCTTGAGCGACATGGCGGGCTGGTAGAAGGTGTCACCGGAGTAGATCATTTGCGCGTTGCCGGAGGCGACGTGGAAGGCGATGTGACCCGGTGTATGCCCCGGGGTTGCCAGCGTGCGGATGCCGGGCCCGACCTCGACCTCGCCGTCGACCTGGCGGACGTTCTTCCAGACCGGAAAGGTCGCCTGGATGCGCCTTGCCAGCGGTCGGCGGCCCTCGGGAAGCTTCTCGATCACGGCCGGGTCGGTCCAGAACTTGTATTCGGCACCCGAGACGACGATCTCGGCATTGGCAAAGGTCTGGGCGTTGGTCTCCTTGGCCATCAGGCCGAAAATGTGATCGGGGTGGAAGTGCGAGATCATGACCTTGGTGATCTTGGCCGGGTCGATGCCGGCTGCTCTCATGTTGTCATGGAGCTTGCCCGCGGTCGGCTGCACCTGGCCGCCGGTGCCGGCGTCGAACAGGACCAGGTCGCGCCCCGTGTCGACGACCAGGGGCGTAAAGGGAATCGAGACGAACTCGTCCGTCAAGCCCGCCCCTTTCATCGCCGCCTTCACGTCCTCGACGGTCGCATTCTTGATGAAGGCCGGATCGTGCGGCTTCTCCCAGATGCCGTCGTAGACGGCCGTGCATTCGAATGAGCCGACCTGGTATTTGTGGAAGGGCTTTCCTGGACCTACCGCTTTCTGGGCAAACGCCGGGGACACCAGCGCCACGCGGGAGCTGATGCCAAAGGCAAGGCCCAGGCCCGCGGACACCACGATATCGCGGCGCGACATATTCATCATGCGCAACTCCCTCTCTGTTCAACCGTGCCGCGTTGGAGCAGCACAATGGCAATGGCCGACGTGGGAGATGACTCGAGATGTGCGAGCTTTATTCCCGCCTCGACGTGCTTGCCGCACGCCCGACGATCACGATCGCGTGGGAATAAAACAGCGGCGTGACGGATATGATCTCTGAGAGCCCGGAAGCGCGGAGGCGGGATCAGGCGGAGAAATGGCCGAGCGTGAGAGGTTCGAGCGATTGGCGCTGCCCCATATGGCGGCGGCGTACAACCTTGCCTTCTGGCTCATGCACAACCGCGCTGACGCCGAGGATGTCGTGCAGGACGCCTATCTGAGGGCCTATCGCGGGTTTGCGTCGTTCGAAGGCGAAAGCATTCGACCCTGGCTGCTGTCGATCGTGCGCCATGTTGCGTTCCGATGGCTGCACGACCGCAAGCGTGCGGGCAACGTGATCTCGTTCGACGAAGCGGTATCGCACAGAATTGGCGAGGCGTCCGGCGCCATGCAGATCGCCTCCGGCGAACCGTCGGCTGAAGCGCTGCTGATCAGTGCCAGCGAGCAGACCTTGATGAACCGGGCGTTGGCCGAGCTGCCTCCCGTCTTTCGTGAGGTCGTCGTGCTGCGCGAGATCGAGGCGCTTTCCTATCGCGAGATCGCGGCCGTGACCGGAGCGCCTATTGGCACCGTGATGTCGCGACTGTCGCGGGGGCGCGATGAGCTGCGCAAGGCACTCCTCAGACACATGGAGAAGGACGAACCCAATGCAATGTGAGCGGGTGCGCGAGCTCTTGGGTCCCTACCTCGACCAAGAGCTCGAGGCGGAAAGCCGCAGCGCGGTGGCCCAGCACCTGGGAACGTGCCCCCAGTGCGCCAGGGCAGCCGATGACCTGGGCAGCATCAGCCGACAGGTGGCCGCGTTGGGACGCGAGCCGCTGCCAAAGGCTTTGAGCGTCCGCATCAGGACCGCGCTTGCGGAAGCGGGGGCGCCGCCGCGCACCGGCGTGACGGGGGTCATTGGTCCGCGAGTGCTCGGACTGGTGCGTCAGGCAGCCGTGATGGTCGTGGCGTGCGGGCTCACGGCGGCAGCCACGACGGCATTCCTATCGCGGGCGGAACACGACAAGCTGATGGAGCGCGAGATCGTCTCTGCACACGTGCGCTCGCTCTTGCAGGAGAGTCCGATTCAAATCGCCTCCTCCGACTCCCACGCCGTCAAACCTTGGTTCAGCGGGCGCATCGACTTCTCGCCGACGGTGAAGGACCTGACCGCCGAGGGTTTTGCGCTGGTCGGCGCGCGGCTCGACTACATCGGCGAGCGCCGGGTGGCCGCCCTCGTCTACCGGCGCCGTCTGCATGTCGTGAACGTGTTTGTCTGGCCGTCGGCCTCCGTTAGCGAGACCGCACCCCGCGACCTGGCCCACACCGGCTACAACATGTTGGTCTGGACCAAGGGCGGCGTTACCTACTGGGCCGTGTCGGATGTCAACGCCGGCGAGCTCCGGCAGCTGCAAAATCTGCTCTGACCCACGGGGCGGTTCCTTTCCTCACATCGGGCTGCGCCCGGTCGCGCCCTCGGCGTGCGGCGCGTCGCGGCAGTCGAAGCTCTTCGCCTTCTCGTCGGCGATGAAGCGGGCGAGCGTGATGGCGTTCTGGTTGGCCAGCGCGTCGATGTGGGCGACATGGCAGGTCTCGCGCGCGGTGATCTTCATGACCACCAGCACATCGCCTTTGCGGCCCTCCTGGGATGTGTGGAAGCGCACGATGAGGGCGTAGGGCAGCCGGCGGTCCCCCCGCCGGTCGAAGCGCCATTCGATGGTCGCGCGGTCGTTGCCGCTCTCGAATATCGAGTTGAAGGGCCCGAGCGTCTGCGTGGCCGCGCGGCGATTCTCAGCGTTCGCGCCCGCGCTCACGAATTGCCGCAAATCGCCCTCGGCCACGTACACGGGGATGCCGTCGAGGCCCTTGCACAGCCACGCCCCGCCGTCGCGGTGCCGCTTGATCTGCTTGCAGGCACCGAGTTCGACCGTGGTGTAGAGGCTCTTGACGGGGTTGGCCGCGGCTGGCCCCGCTGCCAGGCCCGAGGCCGCCACCAAAGCGAGCACCTGCGAACGCACCATCGTCACCCCCCTTCGAAGCGGCAGTTAGCGGGCCTTCCGGGCGCGGTCATGGCATGGACCCATGGGGGCTGGGCAATAATTCTCCCCAGCCGCCGTCCTGACAAGCGCCCTTTCGCCGCCAGCCCGGCATTGCTATACCCGCCACCATGCGGCAAGGGTCTATCCCATGACCAAGATGAAGATCGCCGTGACGGGCGCGGCCGGGCGGATGGGCCGTGAGCTGATCCGCACCGTGCATGGCCGGGACGATTGCGCCCTTGCCGGCGCCATCGAGCAGAAGGGCTCGATCGCGCTGGGGCAGGACGCCGGGATGCTGGCAGGGCTCGGCAGGCTCAACGTCCCCATCACGGACGACGCCCTCGAGCTGTTCGCCAAGGTCGACGCTGTGCTCGACTTCACGGTGCCGACGGCGTCCGTGGAGTTTGCCGGCCTCGCCGCCAACGCCCGCATCGTGCACGTGCTCGGCTCGACCGGCACCACGCCCGACGACGATAAGAAGATCGCCGCCGCCGCCCGCCATGCCACCATCATCCGCTCCGGCAACATGAGCCTGGGCGTCAATCTGCTGACCGCGCTCGCCCGCAAGGTCGCCGAGGCGCTGGATGCCGATTTCGACATCGAGGTGCTGGAGATGCACCACCGCCACAAGATCGATGCGCCGTCCGGCACGGCCCTGATGCTCGGCAGAGCGGCCGCCGAGGGCCGCGGTGTCGACCTCGACAAGGTCAGCGTGCGCGTGCGCGACGGGCACACCGGTGCGCGCCGCCGCGGCGACATCGGCTTTGCCACGCTCAGGGGCGGCAGCTCGGTCGGCGAGCACACGGTCATGTTCGCCGCGGACGGTGAGGTGGTCGAGCTGACGCACAAGGCGACCGATCGCGGCATCTTCGCCCGCGGCGCCGTCAAGGCCGCGCTGTGGGGCCGCGGCAAGGGCCCCGGCCTCTTTTCCATGATGGACGTGCTGGGCATCGAAGGCAAAAAGCCCCGGCAATAGTCAAAGCGCAGCAGACTTGGAGCACAGGCATGGCAGGATCGCCGCGCGGGGGATCGAACAGCGACAGGGTATTGGTGCTGGTGCGCCACGGCGAGAGCGAATGGAACAAGCTCAATCTGTTCACCGGCTGGAAGGATCCCGATCTCACCGAAAAGGGCGTGGCCGAGGCGCGCCAGGCGGGCCGCAGGCTCGCGGCGGACGGCTTCGAGTTCGACGTCGCCTTCACCAGCGACTTGAAGCGCGCGCAGCGCACGCTCACCATCATTCTGGAGGAGCTGGGCGAGACATCGCTGCCGATCCACCAGGATCAGCGGCTCAATGAGCGCGACTACGGCGACCTGTCGGGTCTCAACAAGGACGAGGCGCGCAAGCGCTGGGGCGAGACGCAGGTTCACATCTGGCGCCGCAGCTACGACATCGCCCCGCCCGGCGGCGAAAGCCTCAAGGACACGGCCGTACGCGTGCTTCCCTACTACCACGCGCAGATCGAGCCCGCGCTCGACGCCGGCCGCAATGTTCTTGTCGTCGCCCACGGCAATTCGCTGCGCGCGCTGATCATGCACCTCGAACAGCTGACCGGCGAGGAGATCGTCGCCCGGGAGCTCGGGACCGGCGTGCCGATCATCTACACATTCGACGGCGGCCGGGCGATCCGGCAGGAGAATGCGCTGGCGCCTTCCAAGGTGTGAGCGTGCCGAGAGTCCTGGGAGGGGCGGCAAATGGCCATGGACGAGATTATCGAGCGGCTGAGCCGCGACAGCGACGTGCGCAACAAATGGGTGGGCGTCTACATCGGCATCCTGGCGGTGCTGCTCGCCATCTGCGGCGTCGGCGGCGGCAATGCCGCCAAGGATGCCACTCGCTCCAACATCGAGGCGTCCAACACCTGGTCCTTCTTCCAGGCCAAGAACATCCGCCGCACCGCGATCAACATTTCCGCCGACGAGCTCGAGCTGATGCTCGCCGCGCAGCCGGGCATGCCGGCGGACGCGAAAAAGAAGATCGCGGACAAGATCAAAGACTATCGTGCGCTGACGCAGCGTCTTACCACCGACCCGGAGAAGAAGGAGGGCCTCGACGAGCTGTTCGTGAAGGGCAAGTCGCTCGAGGCGGAGCGCGACGTGGCGCTGCGCAAGGACCCCTACTTCGATTGGAGCCAGGCGCTCTTGCAGATCGCAATCGTCCTGGCGTCCGTGCACCTGATCATCGGCAACATGGCGCTGCTGGGGCTGAGCGGGGGGTTGGGTGCGCTCGGCCTGCTGCTGATGATCAACGGCTTCACGCTGCTGGTGCCGCTGCCGTTCCTTGGGTGATCTGTCATCCTGGAATTCGCTGCAAGCGAAATATCCGGGACCCAGAGCCGCGGCTTGCGCCCTCCCGCGCCCCGAGCTAGCAATGCCGCCGACAAATTCGTGTTCTGCACCGGGGACCCACCGATGACCACGCATGCGCTCCTGCTCCTTCCCGGCGACGGCATCGGCCCCGAGGTGATGGCCGAGGTCGAGCGCGTCGTCGCCTTCTTCAACAGGAAGGGCAAGGTCCAGTTCAAAACCGAAACCGCGCTGGTCGGCGGCTCGGCCATCGACCAGCACGGCTCGCCCCTCACCGGCGAGACGCTGGCCAAGGCGCAGGCGGCCGACGCCATCGTGTTCGGCGCCGTCGGCGGCCCCAAGTGGGACAAGGTTGCCTACGAGATCCGCCCCGAGGCCGGCCTGCTGCGGCTGCGCAAGGAGCTCGACCTGTTCGCCAACCTGCGCCCCGCCATCTGCTATCCCGCGCTCGCCGAGGCCTCCTCGCTCAAGCGCGAGCTCGTCGAGGGGCTCGACATCCTGATCCTGCGTGAGCTCACCGGCGGCACCTACTACGGGGAGCCCAAGGAGATCGTGACGCTCGAGAACGGCGAGAAGCGCGCGGTCGACACCACCGTCTACACCACGCACGAGATCGAGCGCATCGCCCGCGTCGCCTTCGACCTCGCCCGCAAACGCAAGAACAAGGTGCACTCGGCGGACAAGCGCAACGTCATGCGCACCGGCGTGCTGTGGAACCAGGTCGTCACCGCCACGCACGCGCGCGAGGCCAAGGACGTGGAGCTGCAGCACATCCTGGCCGATGCCTGCGCCATGCAGCTGGTGCGCAACCCCAAGCAGTTCGACGTCATCGTCACCGACAACCTGTTCGGCGACATGCTGTCCGACGAGGCCGCCATGCTCACGGGCTCGATCGGCATGCTTCCCTCCGCCTCGCTCGGTGCGCCGGACCCCAAGACCGGCAAGCGCAAGGCGCTGTACGAGCCGGTGCACGGCTCCGCCCCCGACATCGCCGGCAAGGGCCTCGCCAACCCGATCGCGGCCATCACCAGCTACGGCATGGCGCTGCGCTATTCCTGCGGGCTGACGAAAGAGGCCGACCTGATCGACAAGGCGATCGCCAACGCCCTGGCGCGCGGCTACAGGACCGCGGATATCTTCCAGCCCAACATGCGCAAGGCGGGAACCGCCGAAATGGGCAGCGCCATCATCGAGGAACTCGAGACACTCACCGCCTGAGAACCCGTTTCTTCCCCACATTTTCGCCGCTCGGCTCGTTTCGGGGCCTTGCGGTAATGTGCTCTAGTTGCTGGCGGACATGATTCGGCGCCGCGTCGGCGCTTTGGGGCGGGGGACGAGAAAAAATGAATCCCTTCAACGAATTGCGCGCCGGGCTGTGTGCGCTGGCAAAGCGATCGGTTGGCGTCATGGGGGCATGCGCCAACGAGGAGAGCACCAAGCTCTACCTGGCGCTGCCGCTGGTCGGCCTGCTCGGCTACGACTATTCCAACCCCTACGAGGTCTACCCGGAGCACGCGGCCGACCCCTCCGGCGTCCGGCCCGTCAAGATCGATCTGGCCATCCTGCGCGACGGCAATCCCGTCATCGCGCTGGAGTGCAAGAAGGTCGGCGCCGATCTGGTCGAGCCGCGCGCCGAGCTGCGGGCCTACTACGGCGCCGTGCCGACCTTGAAGCTCGGTGTCCTCACCAACGGCATCGTGTTCGAGTTCTTCGTCGATTCAGCGACCCCGAACACCATGGACGACGAGCCCTTCCTCGTCCTCGATCTGGATACCGTGTCGCGCAACGGCGTGACGGATGAGCTGCTCGAGACGCTCATCTATTTGACCAAGCAGAACTTCAACCCCGACACCATCGCCGAGATGGCCCACATCCACCTCTGCAAGAAGCGCCTGCGCACGCTGCTGATCGAGGAGGCCAAGGCGCCCTCGGAGGATTTCTGCCGGTTCATCCTGCAGAAGACCGGCCTCAAGAACGTGCGCAAGGGCACCATCGAGCGCCACTACGGCCCGCTGATCAAAAAGGCGTTCGAAGAGGCGCTGGTGCTGCCGGTGGTGCAGAAGCTGCGCGCCGAGGCGGGGCCGGAGGGCAAGTTCAACGCCGCCAACCTGCACCAGATCGGGCAGCGCATCGTCACGACCGAGGCCGAGCTGGCGATCGTCAACTACGTGCGGCGGCGTCTGGCCTTCCTGGTGTCCGAGGACGCGCTGTTCAACGCCATCGATCAGATCGGCCACAAGGACTACCTCGGCAAGCTCTCGGTCTACTACAACAACGAGCGCACGGGCCGGCTGTTCGACTACGTCGAGGGCGGCGACGGCATCAACAAGTTCATCTTTCCCGCGCCCTACGGCGAGGTCGTCACCAACAACACGCTTGACATCGACGAGCCGTTGAAGGCCACCTTTACGGCGCGCGTGCGCGAGATGGGGCCTTTGCAGCTGATCGGACGGCTCGCGCAGATCGCATGAGGTAAGGTTCCGAGGCTCTAAGAGTTCGGCGTGGCGTCTCCTCCCCTCAACTGGTCGCAAGACGTGTTCCGCGAGATGAAGTCGCGGAGCATCGCGACCGTCTGCACCGTTCCCGACGGCGGCCTCACCACCCTGCTCGGCCTCGTCGAGTCCGAGCCGGCGATGCGCCTCGTCACCCTGACCACCGAGCAGGAGGGCATCGGCGTCGCCACGGGCTGCTGGCTCGGCGGCACGCGCGCCATGATCGCCATGCAATCCTCGGGCGTCGGCAACTGCATCAATGCGCTGGGGCTGCCGACCGCCTTCCGGGCGCCGTGCCTGATGCTGGTCACCATGCGCGGCCAGTGGGGCGAGTTCAATCCCTGGCAGGTGCCCATGGGGCAGGCGACCAGGCCGGCGCTGGAGGCGGTCGGCGTGAAGTGCTTCCCGGTCGACAAGGCGGCCGAGGTGGGCGAGACGTTCGCCGCCGCCGCCGATCTCGCCTTCCACAGCCGGGTGAGCGCCGCCGTGCTGGTGAGCCAGCGCGTCATCGGCGCCAAGGGGTTCGGGCAGGAATGACCTCGAGCGCGACACCCAACAAGATCCAGCGCCGGCCGTTCGTTGCCGAGCTGCTGGCCCAGCGGGGCGACACGCTGGTGGTGCCGGGGCTCGGCAGCCCGAACTGGGACATCTTCGCCGCCGGCGACAGCCCGGAGTACCTCTACTCCTGGGGCGGCATGGGCCTCGCCGTGCCGACCGCGCTCGGGATCGCCCTGGCCCAGCCGGCGCGCCGGGTGCTGGCCATCACCGGCGACGGCGAGATGCTGATGGGTATCGGCGCGCTCGCGGTGGTCGGCGACCAGGCACCGATCAACCTCGCCATCCTGGTGCTCGACAACGAGACGTTCGCCGAGACCGGCAAGCAGCGCGGGCTCACCGCCAACCGGGTGGATATCGCCGTCGCCGCCAAAGGCTTCGGCATCGGCAAGACCATGACCGTCACCGAGCAGGGCCAGGTCGGCAAGCTGGCCGAGCTGATGTTCAGGACGCCGGGTCCCGTGCTGGCCGTCGCCAAGATCGCCATCACACAGGACCCCTGGGCGCTGCCGGAAAAGGATGGCGTGGCGATCGCGCGCCGCTTCCGCATCGCGCTCGGCCTCGAGAAGGCCTGACGCGCGACCGCCAGCGACCGCCATGCCAGTGACCGATGCAATGGGAGTTCCCAAGTGGCCAAGCTTTCCCCGGACGAGGCGAAGATCACCGATTGGCTGGCCGCGCAGAAGGAGGCGATGCTGGCCCTCCTGCGCGAGGTCGTGAACATCGACAGCGGCAGCTACGACAAGGCCGGTGTCGACGCCGTCGGCAAGCGCTTCATCCGCTTCTTCCAGGAGAACGGGCTCGTTACCACCACCGAGGCGCACGAGACCTTCGGCGAGGCCATCCACATCCGCCTCGACGACAAGCCCAGCAACGAGAAGCCGATCGTGCTGATGGGCCACCGCGACACGGTGTTCCCCAAGGGCGAGGCGCAGCGCCGCGCCTTCCGCATCGACAACGGCCGCGCCTACGGCCCGGGCGTTTCCGACATGAAGTCCGGCCTGGTCATGAACGCGTTCGTGCTGGCGGCCTTCAAGCGCTTCGGCGGGGCGCCGGCGCCGCTCGCCGGCCTCATCACCAGCGACGAGGAGATCGCCTCGCCCTCCTCGCGGCCGATCATCGAGCGCGTCGGGCGCCAGGCGCGCTGCGTGCTCAACTCCGAGCCCGGCCGGCCGAGCGGCAACATCGTCACCGGGCGCAAGGGCGGCGTGTTCTCCGCCTTCGAGATCTTCGGCAAGGCGGCGCATTCGGGCGGCAACTTCGAGAAGGGCATCAGCGCGATTGCCGAGCTGGCGCACAAGGTCGTCGCCCTGCACGCTCTGACCGACCTCGAGCAGGGCATCACCGTCAACGTCGGCCTCGTCAAGGGCGGCCAGTCCGTCAACACCACGGCGCCGCACGCGGACGGGCAGATCGACCTGCGCTACGTCAGGCCCGCGCAGCGCGCCGCCGCGCTGGCGGCCGTCCAGGCAATCATCGACACGGCCACCGTGCCCGGCACCACCGCCAGGTTCGAGATCAAGGGCGAGTTCCTCCCCGTTACCGGCTCGCCCGCAGCCGATGCGCTGTTTGAGACCTACCAGGCCGCCGCGGCCGATGCCGGCCTGAAAGTCGCGGGCGAGTTCTCCGGCGGCTGCGCCGATTCGGGCTTCACCGCCGCCGTCGGCTGCCCGACGCTGTGCGGCCTCGGCCCGGTCGGCGCCAATGCGCACACGGCCGAGGAATTCCTGGCGGTCGAGACCATGGTGCCGCGCGCCCAGGCCATGGCGCTCGCGATCCTGCGGATGCCGCCCGCCGCCTGAAGCCGCCAACGCCGCCGCGCGTTCGCGTCAGGACAGCCAGCGCTTGCGCCGCTTGTAGTGCTTCGTGTCGCGGTAGGACTTGCGCGAGCCGACCTCGTTGAGCCCCAGGTAGAACTCGCGGATGTCGGAGTTGGAGCGCAGCGTCTCGACGCTGCCCTCGAGCACGATGCGGCCCGTCTCCATCACGTAGCCGTGGTCGGCCACCTCCAGCGCCATGGTGGCGTTCTGCTCCACCAGCAGCACGGAGAGCTGCTCCTGGGTGACCAGCCGGCGCACGATGCCGAAGATCTCCTCCACCAGCATCGGTGCCAGGCCCAGCGAGGGCTCGTCCAGCAGGATGACCTTGGGCTCCGACATCAAGGCCCGGCCGATCGCCAGCATCTGCTGCTCGCCGCCCGAGAGGTAGCCGGCGGCCTGGGCACGCCGGTTCTTGAGGATCGGGAAGTAGGCGTAGACGCGCTCGATGCCGCTGCGCACCTTGCCGGCGTCGCGCTGCAGGTGGGCGCCCGCGATCAGGTTCTCCTCGGTGGTCAGGTGCTCGAACACGCGCCGCCCCTCGAACACCTGCGAGATGCCGAGCTTGGTCACATCGAAGGCGCGCATGCCGTCGATCCGCTTGCCGTCCAACGTGATGGCGCCCTTCGTGACGTTGCCGCGCTCGGTGCGCAGCACGCCCGACACGGCCTTCAGCGTGGTCGTCTTGCCGGCGCCGTTGCCGCCGAGCAGCGTGGTGATGGAGCCCGACTTGACCTCCAGCGACACGCCCTTCAGCACCAGGATGACGTTGTCGTAGACGACCTCGATGTTGTTGATCGACAGCATGCAGGGAGCTCTCGGTGCGCAGTTCCCTCTCCCCGTACTTCGTCGAGTCGAAGACACGCCTTCGGCATGACGGGGAGAGGGGTAGGGTGAGGGGCAGCCACAAGCTGCACGATGAGTTTGGAGCTGCCCCTCACCCCGACCCTCTCCCCATGCCTGAAGAGGTATGGGGAGAGGGAGATGCTAGTTGACGGCCGCGAGGTGCTTCTTGATCACGTCGCGGTAGGCCTGGAACCACTCGCCGTTCTTGACGAGCTTGCCGCCCTTGACGGTCCACACCTGCACCCAGCCGCCGCCCTCGTGGTCCTCGGGCGTGATCGCCATCGGGGGCACCATGCCGCCGAGCGTGAAGCCCTTGATGGCCTCCATGCCGTTTTTCACGTCCACCGATGTCGGCTTGGCCCCGCCCTTGGCCTTGATGGCATTGCGGACGGCTTCCACATGCAGAGCGGCGATCATCAGGCCTCGATTGTAGAAGACGCTGATCTCCTGCTCCTTGGGAGCTGGCTTGCCCTGGGCCTGGTACATCGCATTGATGTCCTTGATCACCTGGAAATCGGTGCCGACTCCAGCAAACTGCAGGGTGTGATAGCCCTCGGCCACGTCGAAGCCACCGGCGGCCTTGATGTCGGCCTCCGACGCGCCCCACACGAACGAGACCACCTTGTTCAGCGGGTAACCCTTGCCCTTCAGCTCCTTGATGGACACCGATGGCGAGCGGCCGAACAGATGCGTGATGATGAAGTCGGGCTTGTAGCGTCCGGTGATGTCGAGCACCTGCGCCGCCATCTCGACGCCTGGCGCCGGGACGGCGAAGATCCTGAGCTCGAAGCTTTCGCTCTTTGCCAGGTCCTCCAGGATCACGAGCGGCTCCTTGCCGGCCGGGTTGTCATAGAAGAGGTAGGCGATCTTCTTGTCCTTCAAGCTGCCGCCGAGCTCCTTCTTGGCGAAGGCGACTGCAGCTGCGCCCTGCGACCAGTAGCTGGCGGCGATCGGGAACACGTAGGGGTAGCGCTTGCCGTCCGCGGCGGCGGCGGTGCCGAAGCCGGGCGAGGTGCCGAGGATCTTGTCCTCTTCCAGCTTCTTGGTCAGCGCCGCGGTCTGCGGCGTGCCATAGAGGCTCTCGAGCACGACGCCTTCCTTCTTGAAGCGCTCGTGCGCCTCCATGGCCGGCGGTACCTTGTACTCGTGGTCGATCTCCATCACGCGGATCTTGAAGCCCTCGACCCCGCCCTTGCTGTTCAGGAGCGAGATGTAGTCGTGATAGCCGGGGCACAGGAAGATCCCCACGGTCTGCGTGGCGCCGGTGCGGTCGCACTGCAGGCCGAAGACCACTTCCTTGTCCTGCGCATATGCGGCGCCGGCCGCCAGCGCCAACGCTCCCGCGGCGACGGCCGCGCCGAGCCAACGTGTCGTGTAGTTCATGGGCTTCCTCCTTCGATGCTTTCGTTGCAGTTGCTCAGTATGAAAAGGGCCAGACACGGAAGTAGTTGCGGATGTTGCGCCACAGGCGGTTCAGACCCTCCGGCTCCACCACCAGAAAGAAGATGATGAGGCCGCCGAACAGCACCAGCCTGGTGCTGGCGATCACGCTCGACATTTCGCCCGCGTTGAAGAACAGTCCGGCCAGCGGCTCCATCGTCAGGCGGATGACGATCGGCAGCATGGTCACGAATACGGCGCCCAGGATCGAGCCGAGCACGGAGCCTAGGCCGCCGATGATGATCATGGCGAGGTAGTCGATCGAGACGCCGATCTGGAACGCCTCGTAGTTGGCGATGCCGAAGTAGTAGGTGTAGAGCACGCCGCACACGCCGGCGTAGAACGACGAGATGGCGAACGACAGCAGCTTGTAGCGGAAGATGTTGATGCCGATGATCTCGGCGGCGATGTCCTGGTCACGGATGGCGACGAAGGCGCGGCCGATGCGGCTGCGCACCAGATTGAGCGTGGCCAGGATGGCGAGCGCCGCAAAGAACAGCAGGAAGAAGTAGAGCTGCCCCTGCGTCTTCATCTCGTACCCCCACAGCGCCGGGCGCGGCACCTGGATGGAGGCCTGCGCCCCGCCCGAGATGGCCGGCGTGTGGTTGATGATCCATTCGATGATGAGCTGCCCCGCCAGCGTGGCGATGGCGAGATAGAGACCCTTGATGCGCAGGCTCGGTATGCCGACGATGGCGCCAATGAAGGCCGCCATCAGGCCGCCGGCCGGCAGCGTGACCCAGAACGGCAAGCCGAGCTTGACGGCGAGGTTCGCCGCCGTATACGCGCCGACCGACATGAAGGCGGCGTGGCCGACTGAGATCTGCCCCGTGTAGCCGACGAGAATATTCAAGCCCAGCGCGCCGACGATGGCGATCAGGGAGAGGTTGATGACCGACAGGTAGTATTCGTGCAGCGACAGCGGCAGGACAACGGCAAACAGCAAGATGATCGCCGCCACCGTCCAGCGCGCGATCGGCAGCGGATAGAGCGCCATGTCGGCGGCGTAGCTGGTCTTGAAGACACCCGACTCGCGATGCAGCATGGCTAGTGTCCTGATCGCGAAATTCGTCTCAGTGTGCGGCGGGCTCGGAACCTAGCCCAATGCGATGGCGCGGACTTATCGATCATCACACTAGACCCGCTCGATCCGGTGGGTGCCGAACAGCCCGTAGGGCCTGAACATCAAGGCGAGGATCATCAGCACGTAGGGTGCGAAGTCCTTGGTGCCGCCGCCGACATAGGGGTCGAGGTAGCCCGCGGCGAGGCTCTCGACGACGCCGATGATGAGCCCGCCCACGACCGCGCCGGCGATCGAGTCGAGGCCGCCCAGGATCACCACCGGAAACACCTTCAGCCCGATCAGTGCCAGGTGCACGTCGACGCCGAGCATGCTGCCCCAGATCACGCCGCCCAGCGCCGACACCGTGCCGGCCATGGCCCAGGCCAGCGCGAAGTAGCGCTCGACGTTGATGCCCATCGCCATCGCCACCTGCTGGTTGTCGGCAACCGCGCGCATGGCGATGCCCATCCGGCTCTTCAGGAAGAACCAGGTGAAGATGCCGAGGAACCCGAAAGTGACGATCACGCCGAGGATCTGGATCGGCGGGAGCGAGACGGGCCCGAAGTTGATCGGCGCATCGCCGATCGGCAGCGGCACGGCGCGGGTCTCGCCGCCCACCGTGATCGGCGGCAGCCCGCGCAGCATGGCGCCGAGGCCGATGGTCGCCATGATCACCGCGATGATCGGCCGTCCCAGCAGCGGCCTCAGCACGATGCGCTCGAGCGCGAAGCTGAACAGCACCATCACCACGACGGCCGCGAGAACCCCGGCGATCACGGGCACACCCTGGGTGCCCAGCGCCAGCGCGGCGACGAAGCCCGCCAGCATCACGAACTCGCCTTGGGCGAAATTGATGGCGTCGGTCGCCTTGTAGACCAGCACGAAGCCCAGCGCGATCAGCGAGTACATCAGCCCGATCGACAGCCCGCTGACGATCAGCGACACCGCGAACTGGAGCTCATCCCACATCTTGCGCTCCTGTGGGCACTCGGGTAACGGCGAGCGCCAACCGGTCCCCCTCCCCTTGACGGGGAGGGGTTAGGGGCGGGGTGAAGCCGCGGACATCGCGCTCGATCCGTGCCGATGTCTCCAAGCGACACCCCCACCCCCGACCCCTCCCCGCAAGGGGGAGGGGAGCGCGCGGGCTGCATGGCTTTCCCCTGGACACGACGCTAGGCCTTTCTCTCAATGCATTTCTCATCCCTTACGCCGCCATGCGCTTGCTGCCGTCGGCGGCGATGATGTCGTGGATCGTCAGCGTCGACGTCAGGGTGCTCTTGCGGCCGTCTTCGAAGGTGATGTCCATCGTCAGCCGCGCCTCATTGCCGCCCTCGTAGAGCGCCTCGATCACGGGTGCATACTTCTCGGCGACGAACCCGCGCCGCACCTTGCGCGTGCGCGTGATCTCGGCGTCATCGGCATCGAGCTCCTTGTTGAGCAGCACGATGCGGGCAACCTTGGTCGTGCCGGGCAGCGTGGCGTTGATCTTGCCGACCTCCTCGATGACGAGCCGCGCCACCTCGGGCTTGCTGGCGAGGTCGACGTAGCTCGTGTACGGCAGGCCGCGCTGCTCGGCCCACTTGCCGACCGTGCTGATGTCGATGGCGATCATGGCGGCAACGAAGGGCTGCTGGTCCCCGAAGGCGACCGCCTCGCGGATGTAGGGGCTGAATTTGAGCTTGTTCTCGATGAACTGCGGCGCGAACGGCGTGCCGTCGGCGAGCTTGCCCACGTCCTTGGCGCGATCGATGATGGCCAGATGGCCGCGCGGGTCGACGAGGCCGGCGTCGCCGGTCCTGAGCCAGCCGTCCGCCGTGAGGGCATCGCGCGTCGCGTCGTCCTGCTTGAAGTAGCCCTTGAACACGCCGGGCCCGCGCACCAGCACCTCGCCGCGCTCGCCGATGCGCACCTCCGTGCCCGGCAGCGTGCGGCCGACGGTGTTGGGATCGGCCTCGGTATTGCCCTGCAGCGCCACCAGGGCGCTGGCCTCGGTGGCACCGTAGATCTGCTTCAGATTGACGCCGAAGGAGCGAAAGAAGCGGAACGTGTCGGCGCCGAGCGGTGCGCCCCCCGTCAGGCACCAGCGCGCGTTGCGCAAGCCCAGCTGGTCCCGCACTGGGCCGTAGATGAAGACCTCGCCGAGCCGGTAGGCGAACCGGGTCCCGAACGAGATCGGCTTGCCATCGCCCACCAGCAGCTCGCGTCGTTCGGCAACGCGGCGGAAGTATTCGTACACGCGCCGCTTGAGCCAGGAGGCGTCAGCCGCCCGCACCTGCAGGGCGGTGAGCATGTTCTCCCAGATGCGCGGCGGGCCGAGCAGCGCGCTCGGCCCCAGCTCGCGCAGATCGCGCTGCACCGTCTCCGGGCTCTCGGGGCAATTGCAGGTGGCCGCCACCACCAGGCTGGTGCTGAGCGAGAACATCGAATCGCCCACCCAGCCCATCGGCAGGTAGCACAGCCAGTTGTCGCCGCGCTCAACCGATTCGACACTGGCGAAGCTCTCCGACGTGGCGATCATGTTGCCGTGGCTGAGCAGCACCCCCTTCGAGCGGCCGGTGGTCCCCGACGTGTAGGCGATCAGCGCCACGTCCTCGGCGCCGCCCTTGTCCAGCTCGCGGTCGTAGTGCTCGGGATGCTCTTTCGTCAATGCGCGCCCCGTTTCCTCGACCTCGGCGAACGACATGAGGATGGCATCGCGGTAGGCGCTCATGCCGCGTGGGTCCTCATAGACGATGAGGCGCAGATGCGGCAGCTGCGCGCGCAGGGAGAGCACCTTGTCGACCTGCTCCTGGTCCTCCGCGACGACGATGGAAACCTCGGCGTGGTCGAGCACGTAGAGCAGCTCGCTCGCGATCGAATCCTGGAACAGCGGCACCGCCATGCCGCCCAGCGCCTGCGCCGAGAGCTGCGCCCAATAGAGACGCGGGCGGTTGTCGCCCAGCACTGCCAGCTTGTGGCCGCGCGCGAAGCCCTGCGCCGCCAGCCCGAGCGCGAACGCGCGCACATGTGTCTGACACTCTCGCCAAGTATAGGTCTGCCAGATGCCGCGATCCTTCTCGCGCATGCCCGGCTGGCGGCCGAACGTCTGGGCGTTGCGCCTGAGCAGCTTGGGCAGCGTATCCGTGGCGGCTTGCGCGGCGAGCTTCATGGTCTGGCTCATGAGCGGGTCCCCTTGGCGGTCCCCAGGTAGGCGGCGATGACGGCCGGGTTGCTCTGGACGTCGGCGGGCGTCCCTTCCGCGATCTTGCGGCCGCGATCCAGCACCACGACATGGTCGGAGATGTCCATGACCACGCCCATGTCGTGCTCGATCAGCACGACCGTGATGCCGCGCTCCTGGTTCACGTCGAGCACGTAGCGCACCATGTCCTGCTTCTCGTCCTGGTTCATGCCGCCCATGGGCTCGTCGAGCAGCAGGATCTTGGGGTCTTGCGCCAGGGCGCGGCCGAGTTCCACGCGCTTGCGCAGGCCGTAGGCCAGCGCCACCGTTGGCTGCTTGCGCAGGTCCTGCAGCTTCAGGAACTCGATGATCTCCTCGCAGGCTCGGCGATGGCGGATCTCCTCGCGCTGCGCCAGACCCCAGTAGACGACGCTGCTGAGTACGCCCGAGCGCATGCGCACGTGGCGGCCGAGCATGAGGTTGTCGAGCACGCTGAGGCCGCCGAACAGGGCGATGTTCTGGAATGTGCGGGCGATGCCGAGCGCCGCGATCGCGCTCGGCCGCTTGGCGGTGATGTCGCGCCCCTCGAGCCTGATGCGCCCGGCGTCGGGCTTGTAGAAGCCCGAGATCATGTTGAGCAGCGTGGTCTTGCCGGCGCCGTTCGGGCCGATGATCGACAGGATGCGGCCCTTGGGAATGTCGACCGATACCCCGTCGACGGCCGTCACCCCGCCGAAGCGCTTCGACACGCCTTCGACCGACATCTGCACGGCAGCGGCTGTGATCTGCTGGGCGCTCTCGGCGACGTTCATGCGCCGATCCTGGGACCGGCCCAGGCAACCGGCGGAGCGCCCCGCCTGCATGCCTGCGCGAAACGGAAAATGAGCCGATCGGCCGGCACGACGGAACCCTCCCTGAGTCCCTGGCGATTTTCGCTGCTTGTCACTCTTGCCGGCGACCAGCCTGCCGCCAGTGTCGGCCCGATGTTAGTGCAGCCGCGCGCGCGACGCCATGGCCAGTTGCACAGCCGCGCAACGGCGCCCATCGAGGGTATCGCCGCAAGTGGCATGCCGTATGCCCAAAATTGGCTTACTGTGGCCGAGCCGAAATGCACGACCGCGTCGCCATGCGTGGATGCCCGACGCAGCCGAGGTTGCAGACCATTTGAAAAGGGGAGACGACGCGAATGCCGGAACAGAAGCGGACCGAGGCCGAGAGCGAGCTGGTCGACACCGCAAGGCGCGTGCTCCCGGGCGGCGGGTTCGGCAACGTCACGCACGAGGTCGTCGTTGCCAAGGGGCGGGCGGGCCACGTCTGGGACGTGAGCGGCAACGAATACATCGACTACCTGCTGGGCTCCGGGCCGATGATCGTGGGCCACGCCCATCCGGAGGTCGTCGAGGTCGTGCAGCAGGTGGCGGCCAGCGGCACCACCTTCTTTGCCAACAACGAGCACGGCATCCGCCTTGCCGCCGAGATCGTCGATGCGGTGGCGTGCGCGGAGAAGGTGCGGTTCGTGAGCACCGGATCGGAGGCCGACGCCTACGCCATGCGGCTCGCCCGCGCCCACAAGAAGCGCGACAAGATCCTCAAGTTCGAGGGCGGCTACCACGGCATGAGCGACTACGGCCTCATGAGCCTCGCACCCAAGCGGGTCGGCAACTTCCCGCAGCCCATCCCGGATTCGGCCGGCATTCCCAGAAGCGTGCGCGACGAGGTGCTGGTCGCACCCTTCAACGATCTGGAAACGGTCGCGAGCCTCATCCGCGAGCACAAAAGCGAGCTCGCCGGCATCATCGTCGAGCCGTTCCAGCGGCTGATCCCGCCCAAGCCGGGCTTCCTCGCAGGGCTGCGCAAGCTCACCCAGGAAAACGACCTGTTGCTGATCTTCGACGAGGTCGTCACCGGCTTCCGCTTCGCCTATGGCGGCGCCCAGGCCTACTACGGCGTGACGCCCGACATCTGCACGCTCGGCAAGGCGATCGGCGGCGGCTTCCCGCTGGCGGCCATTGCCGGTCGCGCCGACATCATGGCCCATTTCGACAAGGGCGCGGTGGCCGAGGACGCGTTCATGACGCAGATCGGCACGCTGTCGGGCAACCCGATCGCGGCCGCCGCGGGCCTCAAGACGCTCGAGATCCTGAAGCGGCCGGGCGCCTACGAGCAGATCTTCAAGACCGGCCGTGCCCTCATGGAGGGATACGCCCAGATCCTGAAGGATGCGCGCATCAAGGCGCGCGTGGTCGGCGACGCTCCCATGTTCGACGTCGTCTTCACCGACCGCGAGGTGCGCGACTATCGCACCGGGCAGGGCGACGAGGCCATGATGAAGCGCTGCAACGCTCTGCTGCGCGAGCGCGGCATCCTCAAGGGCGAGAGCAAGTACTACATCTCGCTCGCCCATACCGCGGAGGACGTCGCCGTCACGCTCGAGGCCTTCGCCGGCTCGATCGCCGCACTGCGGAGCGCCCGCCCGGCCTGAGCGCGGCGCCCGGGCGCGTTGACTTTGCGCCATGTGTCGAAGATAGTGCGCCGCGAAGCTGGCTGCGGGCGGACATTGGCCGCTGGGCGCGCTGGCTGCTGAGTTCCCTCGGCGCTGGATTGCTAAAGGAAATCAAGGATGTACGCTGTCATCAAGACGGGCGGCAAGCAGTATCGTGTCGCCGCCGAGGACGTTCTCAAGATCGAGAAGGTCACAGGTGACGCCGGCTCCAAGGTGGAATTCACCGAGGTCTTGATGCTGGGCGGGGCGGGTGATCCGAAGGTCGGTTCCCCAGCCGTTGCCGGCGCCAAGGTGGTGGCCGAGGTGGTCGAGCAGGGCCGCGCGCGCAAGGTCATCGCCTTCAAGAAGCGCCGCCGCAAGAACTCGCGCCGCCGGCGCGGCCATCGCCAGCACCAGACCACCGTGCGCATCAAGGAAATTATCGGCGCCTGACGCCGAAGTCTGAGACACTCGAAGGACTCTAGCCATGGCACACAAGAAGGCGGGCGGCTCCTCGCGCAACGGCCGCGACACCGCCGGGCGACGGCTCGGCGTGAAGAAATTCGGTGGTGAGCGCGTGCTGGCCGGTAACATCCTGGTGCGCCAGCGCGGCACCCAATGGCACCCCGGCCCCAACGTCGGCATGGGAACCGATCATACGCTGTTTGCGCTCACCGAAGGCAACGTCGAGTTCGCGACCAAGCGCAACGGCCGCGTCTATGTTTCGATCAAGCCGGCAGAGAAGGCGGCGGCCGAGTAGATCGGACGACGCCCCGAAGGTCGACCGGGATTGACGGCCGTGCCTTGCCCGGCAACGCTGGGGCGCATGGTGAGGATCGAGACCGAACGACTGACGCTGCGCCCCTTCTGCAACGCCGACGCGGGCGAGTTCGCCTATCTCGCCGGCGACTGGGTCGTGGCCTCGATGACCAGCGACATCCCTTATCCGTTCTCGGCGCGTCAGGCCGCCAACTGGCTCGCGCCGGCGCGCGGGGAGGTGCGGTTTGCGATCGAGCGCCAGGGGCGGCTGATGGGCGGCGTCGGCTTCTACCGCAGGTCGTCCGGCATCGCCGAGCTCGGCTTCTGGTTGGGTCGGCACTGGTGGGGCCAGGGCTACACCACCGAGGCGGCGCGCGCGGTGCTCGCCCAAGGAATCAGGAAGCGGCGGCTGCCCGGCTTCTCCTCCGCCCATTTCATCGACAACCCAGCCTCGGCGCGGGTGCTGCTCAAGCTCGGCTTCGAGCCGATGGGCCACGCCACCATCGCTTGCGCCGCCCGCGGGCGCGACGTGGAGGCCGTCACCTATTGGCTCGACCGCAACCAAGCGGTGCGCGTCCTGCCCGCGTACGCCAGGCAAGAGGCGCCGCGATCGCGCTGGCGCGCCTGGCTCGGTCGGTCGCGGCCGGTCTGAAAACAATGCCCTGAAAGTGTCTCCATGAAATTCCTCGACCAAGCCAAGATCTATGTGAAGTCCGGGGACGGCGGCGCCGGCTGCATCTCGTTCCGGCGCGAGAAGTTCATCGAATACGGCGGGCCCAACGGCGGCGACGGCGGCAAGGGCGGCGACGTGTGGGTCGCCTGCGTCGCCAATCTCAACACGCTGATCGACTACCGCTACCGCCAGCACTTCAAGGCTGAGGACGGCCACGGCGGCATGGGCAAGAACCGCTCCGGCGCGTCGGGAGACGACGTGGTCATCGCCGTGCCGCCCGGCACGCAGGTGTTCGCCGAGGACCAGGAAACGCTGCTGGCCGAAATGATGCAGCCCGGCGACCGTGCGCGCATCGCCGCCGGCGGCAACGGCGGCTTCGGCAACGCGCATTTCAAGTCCTCGACCAACCAGGCGCCGCGCCGCGCCAACCCGGGCCTGCCGGGCGAGGAGCTGACCATCTGGCTGCGGCTCAAGCTGATCGCGGACGCCGGCATCGTCGGCCTGCCCAACGCCGGCAAGTCGACCTTCCTGGCGACGGTGAGCGCGGCCAAGCCCAAGATCGCCGACTATCCCTTCACCACGCTGCATCCCAACCTGGGCGTGGTGCGCACGCCCGGGCTCGACTTCGTGCTGGCCGATATCCCCGGCCTGATCGAAGGCGCCAACGAGGGCGCCGGGCTCGGCACACGCTTCCTCGGCCACATCGAGCGTTGCCGCGTGCTGCTGCATCTGGTCGACGCCACGGCCGAGGACATCGCCGCGGCCTATCGCACGGTGCGCGCCGAGCTGAAAGCCTATGGGGCGGGCCTCGAGAAGAAGAAGGAGATCGTCGCCCTCTCCAAATGCGACGCGCTCGACGACGCGACCATCGCCGCCAAGCTGGCCGAGCTGAAGGCGGCCGCGCGCAAGAAGCCGCTGGTGCTGTCGGCCGTCTCCGGCGTCGGCGTCAAGGAGGCGCTGGCCGCGCTGGCCCGCGACATCGGCAAGGCGCAGACCAAGGAGCGCGCCGCCGACGCCCCCGCCGAGCCCCGCCCCTGGCAGCCGTGACGCAGTCGGCACTTCTTTCATCCCGAAGCTACGCGCTCCGGCTGCGCCGAGAGGATGCGTACCAACCGCACGCCTTCCCCGCCGTCATACCCGCCAAGCGAAGCGCGGAGCGGGTA
>Ga0247727_10003360_pt1 | contig 35373 bp, 31 predicted proteins | sample WisWelCaveWW1625_FD_202498 | JGI IMG/M metagenome (GOLD analysis project Ga0247727, IMG submission 202498) | Biofilm microbial communities from Wishing Well Cave, Virginia, United States - WW16-25 | ecosystem: Environmental > Aquatic > Deep subsurface > Groundwater > Cave microbial mat | place...
TGGCGAGGCAGCGGCGCCGGGCCCGGCTCGAACCCGCGCGCCACCGCGAGTGCCAGCAGCTCGCCGCTCTCGTCCAGCACGCGCACCCGCTCGACCGGCGCCTGTGGAAAGCCCGACAGGACGACCGCCGCGCCGAGCTCGCGCCCGTGACGGACGAGCCGCTGCCCTTCTCTTCCCACGCTGACCGCGGGCCAGTCGAGGAGCAGTCGCGAAAGCGGGACGATCCGCTCGGCGGCTCCCGCGAGCGTGTCGCCCGGCACGGCCTGCCCGAGATCGAACCCGGAGGAATGGGTGCGCCGCAGGGCGACCAGATGCGCGCCGGTTCCGAGGCGCTCACCGAGGTCGCGGGCGAGCGCCCGCACGTACGTGCCGGCGGAGCAGCGCACCTCGATCTCGAGCGTGTCGTGGCTGCTCGAGGCGAGCTCCAGAGCATGCACGGTGACGGGAGTGGCGGCCCGCGCTACGGCTTCGCCACGCCGGGCCAGCTCGTAGAGGCGGCGGCCCTTGACCTGCCGGGCCGAGAACGAGGGCGGCACCTGATCGAAGGAGCCCACCATGCCGGCGAGCGCCGCCTGCAGGGCGTTCGGCTCGATCTCGACACTCCGCGGCTCGCCAATCGGCTCGCCCGTGAAGTCGTCGGTTGTGGTCGCGAAACCGAGCCGCACCGTTGCCCGGTACGTCTTCTCCCCCGCCGTCAGGAAGCGCGCGAGCCGGGTCGCCCGCCCGAGGCAGAGCGGAAGGACGCCGGTCGCGAAGGGATCGAGCGTGCCCGTGTGCCCGACGCGCCGCGTCTCGAGCACGCGGCGCGCGCGGTCGACGATGTCGTGCGACGTCGGGCCCGCCGGCTTGTCGACCACCAGGACGCCGTCCACCCGTTTACTCCGGCTTCTCGTCGCCCTCGCCACCGGCTTCCGGGTCGCCACCGCTCTCGGGCCCGCCCACTCCCGGAAGCTCGCCCCGCTGCCGCTCGGCCTCGAGCAGGGCGGCCACTCGATCCGTCGCGTCGAGCCCTTTGTCGTAGCGGAAGTCGATCTCGGGCGTGTGGCGGATGCGCAGCCTGCGACCGAGCTGGCGGCGTACGAAGCCGCTCGCTTGCTGCAGCGCGGCGAGGCTTTTCTTGCGCTCGGATTCGCTGCCCAGCACCCCCACGTGCACGCGTGCGTGGCCGAGGTCGTGCGCGAGCTCGACGCGCGTCACCGTGATGAACCCGAGCCGCGGGTCCTTCAGGTCGGACGCGATCATCCGCGCCACCTGCTCGCGGATCTCCTCGGCCAGCCGCTCGGAGCGGCGGCCCATCAGAGGATCTCCAGCTGCTGGTCGACGAGCAGTACGTCGCGCGCGGTGGCGGCTTCTCCGGCGACGGCGGACAGCGTCGACTCAAGGTGCCCGTGATCGGTGTTGACCGAGACCACCGCGATCCGCGCACGCTGCCAGAGATCCTGATGCTCCACCTCGGCGATCGCGACGTTGTGCCGGTTCCGCACCCGGGTCTCCAGGCTGCGCAGCGCCTGCCGCTTGTCCTTCAAGGATCGAGCCCCCGGAAAGTGCAACTCGAGCGTCAGCAGCCCGACGACCATGGGTCCTACAGCGTCTCCTTGACCTTCTCCGTCGTGAAGAACTCGATCACGTCGCCGGGCTTCACGTCGTTGTAGCCGGCGATGCCGATGCCGCACTCGAAGCCGGACTTGACCTCGCCGGCGTCGTCCTTGAAGCGCTTGAGCGAGCTCACCTTGCCGGTGTGGATTACCACGTTGTCGCGCAGCAGGCGCACCTGCGCCGTGCGGAGCACGCGGCCGTCCTGCACGTAGCAGCCGGCGATCGTGCCGACCTTGGAGATCTTGAAGGTGTCGCGCACCTCGGCGGCGCCCAGCCGTACCTCGCGCAGCGTCGGCTCGAGCAAGCCCTCCATCGCCTTCTTCATCTCTTCAGCCACGTCGTAGATGATCGTGTACAGCCGCAGCTCGACCTCGTCGCGCTCCGCGATCTCGGAGGCCTTGCGCTCCGGCCGCACGTTGAAGCCGATCACGACGGCGTTCGACGCGGCCGCGAGCAGCACGTCGCCCTCGGTCACGGCGCCGACACCCTGGCGGATGATGCGGACCTTGATCTTGTCCTGCGGCAGTTTGTTGATCTGCTCGGCCACCGCCTCGAGCGAGCCCTGCACGTCGGCCTTGAGCACCAGCAGCAGCTCCTTGAGCTGACCGTCGGCGATCGCGCGCCCGAGGTCCTCGAGCCTGACCCGCGAGGAGGCGGAGAGCGCCTTCTCGCGCATCTTGAGCTGGCGGAAGTTGACGATCGATTGCGCCTTCAGGCTGTCGGTGACGCCGAGCAGCTGATCGCCCGGCTCCGGGAGCGAGGGCAGGCCCAGCACCTCGACGGGCGTGGACGGGCCGGCCTGCTTCAGGCGCGCCCCGCGGTCGTCGACGAGCGCACGGATCTTGCCCGTCACCGCCCCGGCGACCACCGTGTCGCCGATCTTGAGCGTCCCGTCCTGGACCAGCACTGTCGCGACCGGGCCGCGCCCCTTGTCGAGGCGGGCCTCGAGCACCGTGCCGAGCGCGGGCTTCTTGGGGTTGGCCTTGACCTCCTGCAGGTCGGCCACGAGCAGGAGCATCTCGAGCAGCTGCTCGAGCCCCTGCTTTTTCTTCGCCGACACGTTGACGAAGACGTTGGTGCCGCCCCACTCCTCGGGCATCAGCCCGCGGTCGGAGAGCTGCTGGCGCACGCGGTCGGGCTGCGCGTCCGGCTTGTCGATCTTGTTCACGGCCACCACGATCGGGACGCCCGCCGCCTTGGCGTGGTCCATCGCCTCGAGCGTCTGCGGCATGACTCCGTCGTCGGCCGCCACCACAAGCACCACGATGTCGGTCACCTTGGCGCCGCGGGCGCGCATCAGCGTGAAGGCTTCGTGGCCGGGGGTGTCCAGGAAGACGACGCGGCGGGTGCCGACGTCGACGTGGTAAGCGCCGATGTGCTGCGTGATCCCGCCCGCCTCGCCCGCCGCGACCGCCGTCTGGCGGATCGCGTCGAGCAGCGACGTCTTGCCGTGGTCGACGTGGCCCATGACCGTGATCACCGGCGCACGCGATTCGAGGTCCTCCGGCTTCGACTCGACCTCGCCGACCTTGAACTGCTCCTCTTCGAAGGACTGGATCTCTGCCTCGTAGCCGAACTCGCGGCAGATCTCGATCGCGAGCGTCGGATCCAGGCTCTGGTTCACGGTCGCCATGATCCCGCGCGAGATGAGCGCCTTCATGATGTCGCGCGACTTGGCGTCGGGCATCTTCTCCGAGAGCTCCTTGACCGTGACGCCCTCGGAAAGATTGATCTTGCGCAGCGGCCCCGTGTAGACCGGCCGCTCCTCGCGCTGCACGACGACCGGCGCGCGGGTCTTGGGCCGCGGCGCGGGTCGGCCGACGGGGCGCAACGGGCCGGGCGGCGCGGGGCGCGCGTACGGCGAAGCCGACCGGGCCACCATGCCCGGTCGTCCGGCAACCGGATGCGGCGAGCGCGGCAGCGCGCCGCCAGCCATGGCGTGCGGGCTCGTGGGGTGCGGGCTCGTGGGATGGGGACCCACCGGCCGCGGGGGTGCGATGGGACGCAGCGGCCGCGGGGGCGCCGGTCGGGCCAGCACGCGAGGCGGGGCGGCGGGCGCACTGCGCGGCGCGGCGGCGCCGGCTGGCTCTTGGGAGGCGGCGGACGGCGTAGGCGCCGGAGCGGCCGGTGCGATCGGCCGCACCGGGCCGGCCAGGCGCGCGGCCGTCACCGTCGTGCGCACAGGACCCGGCGCAGGAGGCGGCGGCGGAGCCGGGGCCGGCTCGGCCGAAAGTGACGCCTGTGCCTCGGCGGGCGCCTCGTCCTCGAACGTCTCTTCAGGCTCTTCCTCCGGCCGGGGCTCGACGCGCGGCGTGGCGCTCTTCGGCGCGAGGCGCGGCGCGCCTGTGGCATGGGTCAGCACCGTTGGAATCGCCTCGGGTTTCTCGGGCTCGGGCTTGCGGCGCCGGCCGGACTTGCGCTCTTCGGCCGCCCGCCGAGCTTCCTCGGCGGCGGCATCGCGCGCCGCCCGCTCGGCGGCGATCTTCTCCTGCTGCTCGCGCTCGAGCCGGTCTCGCTCGTCCTCGTCTTCCTCGCTGCCGTAGACGCGCCTCTTCTTGGCCGTGAGCGCGTCGATCTTGAGGATGCGGCGGAGCTTGTCAGCGGTGTCCTCGTCGACCGAGCTGGAGGCGGTCTTTGCCTCGACCCCGAGCTTTTTCAGGCGGTCGATGACCTCCTGGCTCGTGAGCTTCAGATCCCGGGCAAGCCCGAAGACCCTAACGTTCCCCATCCGTCCCACCCTCCTGTGCGCCGGCGTCCGTCGTTGCCGCGGCCGCCTCGGCCGTCGGCTCGGAGCCGGTCGTCCCACCGTCCGCGGGCTCCGCAGCAGCCTGGCCCACCGCCGTTGCGGCCGCGGCAGCCTGGTCCGCGGCAGCCTGGTCCGCGGCAGCCTGGTCCGCAGCCGCCTGGTCCGCGGCCGCCTGGTCCGCGGCCGCCTGCTCGGCGGCCAGCTGCTCGGCCTCCGCCGCGGCATCGCGTGCATCCCACTCCGCCTTGGCTAGCGCCTGTGCCTCGCGGATCTTCTCGACCGTCTTCGGGCCCACGCCCTCGAGCGCTCCGAGATCCTCGTCCGTCATCTCTGCGAGGTGCGCGAGCCCGTGGATCCCGGCCTCGACCAGCTTCTGCGCCGTCTTTTCGCCGACGCCGTGGGCCTCGAGGCTGCGGATCTCGTCGACGGCGCGCTCCATGCGCGCCATCTCGGCCTCGACTTCGCGGCGCTTCTCTTCCTCGCTCTTGATGTCGATCCGCCAGCCCACGATCTTGGCGGCGAGCCGCACGTTCTGGCCCTTCTTGCCGATCGCGAGGCTCAGCTGCTTGTCCTCGACCACGACCTCCATGATGCGCTGCTCCTCGTCGACGACCGAGACGCGGCTCACCTTGGCCGGCGACAGCGCGTTCAACACGAAAGTGGTCGGGTCGTCGCTCCACTCCACGATGTCGATCTTCTCGCCGCGCAGCTCACGGATGATCGACTGCACGCGGGTGCCCTTCATCCCGACGCAGGCGCCCACCGGGTCGACGTCGCGCTCGCGCGAGATCACGGCCACCTTGGCGCGCTCGCCGGCTTCGCGCACGGCGCCCTTGATCTGGACGGTGCCGTCGTAGATCTCGGGCACCTCCATCTCGAAGAGCTTGATCAGCAGGGCGGGATCGGTGCGGCTCACGATCACCTGTGGCCCCTTGGCGGCCTTGGCGACCCGCACGATCGCGACGCGCACGCGGTCGCCCGTCTGGTAGGCCTCTGCGCGGCTCTGCTCCTTGCGCGGCAAGAGCGCCTCGGCGCGCCCGAGATCGACCACGAAGTCGCCCATCTCCTGGCGCTTGACGATCCCGTTCACGACCTCGCCCACGCGGCCCGAGTACTCGGCGAAGACGTTGTCGCGCTCGGCCTCGCGGACTTTCTGGAAGATCACCTGTTTCGCGGTCTGCGCCGCGATCCGCCCCAGCACGTCGGTCGGCTTGGGGAACTCGATCTCCTGGCCGAGCTCGAGCTCGGCGCCCGGGAAGAGCTGGCGCGCCTCCTCGAGCCCGAGCTGCGTCTCGGGGATCTCGACCGTCTCGACGACCTGCTTGACGGCGAAGACCTCGATCTGGCCCGTCTCCTCGTTGAAGCGGCTGCGGAGGTCCTCCGCGCCCTTGTAGTACTTCTTCGAGGCGGTCAGGATCGCGTCCTCGATGGCGGCGATGATCACGTCGGGGTTGATGTTCTTCTCCCGGCTGATCTGCTCGATCTGCTGACGCAGCTGATTGGCCATCGTTCCTTCGCTCGCTATCCGTTCTTCGGGAACTCGACCTCGAGGCGCCCGTGGGAGACCTTCGCGAGCGGCACGCGCGCGCTCGCCTGCTCACCAACGAGCTCCAGGGTCACGATGCCGCCGTCGCAGGCGACGATGCGGCCGGTCCAGTGGCGGCGCCCCTCGACCGGCTCGTAACTCGAGAGCTTCGCGAGCCGCCCGACGAAGCGGCGGTAGTCGGTTTCCCCGCGGAGGGGCCGGTCGAGGCCGGGCGAGGAAACTTCGAGTGTGTAGCGCCCTTCGATCGGGTCTTCTGCGTCGAGGATCGCGGAGACCTCTTCGGACACGGACTGGAGCTCGTCGAGGCCGATGCCGCCGGGCCGGTCCACGTAGAGCCTGACGAGCTGGCCGCCCGCGGCGCGCTTCAACTCGACGTCCACGAGCTCGAAGCGCCGGTCGGCCGTGACCCGCTCCGCGGCAGACCTCACCCGCTCCACCGTCCCCTCCTGCCTCGCCAGCTTTGCCTCCAAAAAAAAGAGTGGGCTAGCCCACTCTGGTCCAGCGCCCGTTGCCAGAACGGGATTCTATCAGGGTTTGCGGGTCCCTCGCAAGGATGCCGCGGCTCGCTCGGCTCGCTGCGGGCGGCCCGGTCCGCCGGCGCCCGCTGTCGTGACAGCCGCGTGACACGGGTCCAGGGGGTTGAACCGCCTATTCCACTTGAAAGCACCGTCGAGGGCGAGGTATACGTCTTGCATCCAACCGGCGCTCCAAAGCGCCTCCCACGTCCGCGAGAAAAAGGAGGTCGTTGCCCATGATCCGTTCCGGCCGTCTTGCGAGCCTGCTGGCCATTGCGCTGCTGCTCGTCCCCGCCCTCGGTCTCGCCCAGTCCCAGGCCACGACGGGCGTCATCGAAGGCACCGTCAGCGATCCGAGCGGCGCCCCCGTTCCGGGCGCCACGGTCGTCGTGAAGAACACCGCCACCAACCTCGAGCGCACCCTGGCGACGGATGCGGACGGCCGCTTCCGCGCGCTGCTGCTGCCGCTCGGGCCCTATCGCGTCACGGTGAGCCTGCAAGGCTTCGCGACGCTCGTGCGCGAGGGACTCGTGCTGACGGTCGGCCAGTCCGCGAACCTCGCCATGAGCCTGAAGGTCTCGAACATCCAGGAGCAAATCGTCGTCACCGGCGACTCGCCGGTGATCGAGACGACCCGCGCCGAAGGCGCCGACCGCATCAACCAGGCCGCGATCAGGGGCCTGCCCAACAACGGCCGCAACTTCCTGGACTTCACCAAACTCACGCCGGGCGTGAGCATCGTGCAGGGCCCCGACGGCGACGAGCTCACCGTCAACGGCCAGAAGGGCATCCAGAACAACATCTCGGTCGACGGCGCCGACTTCAACAACCCCTTCTTCGGCGAGCAGCGCGGCGGCCAGCGACCGGCGTTCACCTTCAACCTCGACGCGGTGCAGGAGGTCGTGGTGGTCGCCGAGGGCGCCAACGCCGAGTTCGGCCGCTCGAACGGAGGCTTCATCAACGTCGTGACGAAGTCGGGCACGAACGACGTGCACGGCACGCTGCACGCCTACTTCAAGGACGACTCGATCTCCTCCGCTCCGAAGAACGCCGACGGCTCGGAGGCCGACAAGTTCCCCTTCACGCAGCAGCAGTTCGGCTTCACGCTCGGCGGCCCGATCGTCAAGGACAAGGTGTTCTACTTCCTGGCGCTCGACTACCAGAACGGCAGCTCGACCAAGCAGACGAATCCCTCGCGCATCGAGCAGCGGGTCGTCGACTACTTCGCGAGCGTCGGCAGCCCGAACGAGAACGGCTCGATCGACCGCACCAACGACGCGCGCGTGTTCCTGGGCAAGCTCGACTGGCGCCTGTCGGACAAGCACCTGATGACGCTGCGCTACAACTACACCTGGTCGGAGCAGGCCAACGGCACCTTCGACGTCGACTCCTGGGGCCGCAGCGCCAACTCCCTCGAGAAAGACTACTCCCACGGCGTGAGCGGCTCGCTGATCTCGAACTTCTCGTCCTCGCTGCTCAACGAGTTCCGCTTCCAGTACGCGCGCGAGTACCGGCCGCGCCCCTACAACGGGCCGAACATCACCGGCCAGAGCCGCCCGCTGCCCGACACCGCCTTCGACTTCGGCCGCGGTTACCGCTTCGGCGAGCCGTTCTTCATCCCGGTCGAGTACTACGACGAGCGCATCCAGTTCAACAACAACGTCTCGCTCGTCAAGGGCCGCCACCAGATCAAGGCGGGCATCGAGGCCAACTTCGTCAAGAGCGTCCAGACCTTCATCGGCTTCGCGAACGGGCGCTACATCTTCAGCTCGACCGACGGCTTCCTGAACTACACCCGGAACCGCAACTACGTCGAGTGCTCGAACGGCTCGACCTCGCAGACCGGGACCTGCCCGGCCGGCTCGAGTGTCACCGGGCCGGTGCTGCTCTACCTGCAGCAGGCGGGCGTCGGCGGCCTCTCCGTCGAGGAGGCGGGGACGCAGTCGATCCCGCAGGACGAGTTCGCGCTGTTCGTCCAGGACAAGTGGCAGCCGACACGCAACCTGACGGTGGCCTTCGGCCTACGTTGGGAAGCCCAGAAGCAGGCCGACCCGATCACTCCACCCAGCCAGGTCTTCTACGCGCCCTTCCTCGGGAAGACCGTGAACACCACCGCCGGCCCGCAGGCCTTCCCCTCCGACGGCACGATCCCCTCGGACTGGCAGATGTGGCAGCCGCGCCTCGGCGTGTCCTGGGACCCGCGCGGCAACGGCAAGACCGTCGTCCGCTTCAACGCCGGGCTCTTCTACGGGCGCATCCCGGGGCTGAGCCTCGCGTCGTCGCGCTCGACGAACGGCAGCCGCGGCCAGACGCTGTTCCGCAACAGCGCGCTCACCGGCATCCTGGGTGCGGTGCCGGCGTACCCCAACCTCATCCCGCAGAGCGAGATCGGCATCCCCTTCTTTCCGGACGTGTTCGTTTTCGACCAGGATTTCCGCAACCCGCGAACCTTCTCCACGAGCGTCGCCGTCGAGCACGAGCTGGTGCCGGACCTCGCCGCGCTGGTTCAGTACAACTACTCGAAGGGCGACAACATCACGCAATTCCTGAACCTCAACGACCCGCTGCTGGGTTCGCCCTGGTCGAGCGGGCTCGCGCCCGCGGGCATCAACGGCATCAACACCTTGACGACCGTCTCCTCCGGGGCCAAGAGCCGCTACGACGGGCTGACGTTCGGTCTCACCAAGCGCTGGTCCAACAAGTTCCAGTTCCAGGCCAACTACACCTTGTCGTGGGACAAGTCGGACGACGACAACGAGCGCGATCCCTTCACCTTCAAGTACGCCAAGATCACCAACCTAGGTGCCGAGTACGGCTACTCCGACCGCGACCAGCGTCACCGCTTCAACGGCTTCCTGCTCTGGGAGGCGCCGGGCAAGCTGAACGTAAACCTGCGCTACTCGTACCGCTCGGCCCAGCCGCTGTCGCTCACTGCTAGCGGCGGGATCGCGGTGAACCCAGCCGACCCCGCCCGTATCAGGGCCGACGGTTCCGTGGTGCAACGGAACACCGGCCGCAAGGACAACACCTTCTCGGGGCTCGACCTGCGGCTGTCACGGGAGTTCCGCCTGAACAACCGCTTGTCGCTCGAGCCGATCGTCGAGGTGTTCAACCTGTTCAACGCCACCAACCTGCTCGTGCCGGGCACCACCAACCTGGTCTTCAACTTCGACGGCACGGTGCGCGCCGGCCTCGGCGAGGCCCGTCAGATGCAGCTCGGCGCACGACTGATCTGGTAATGCCAACGGGGCCGGCCGCAAGGCCGGCCCCATTTTTCCTTTTTCGGACGGCTCAGGTTGACCGGCCTAGCCGGAGGGCATCCCGCCCCCCGGACCCCCGGTGCATATCCGCGCCACCAGGTCGTAGGGGTGGGCTTCCGTGACCTCGCAGGTGACGAACGAGCCGGGCTCGGCGCTGCCGTCGTTGAGGATCACTTGCCCGTCGATCTCCGGAGCCTGCGTCGACAGGCGGCCACGCAGGAGCAGGTCGCTCTCGGGGTGGGTGCCCTCGACCAGCACCTCCACGCGCTCCCCCACTCGCGCGCGGTTGCGGCGCAGCGAGAGCCGCTTCTGGAGCGACATCAGCTTGCGCCGGCGTGACTCCTTGACCCGCGCCGGCACGCGCCCCGGCAGGTCCCAGGACGTCGTGCCTTCCTCGTCCGAGAACGTGAACACACCCACGTTGTCGAAACGGCCCGCTTCGACGAACTCGAGGAGCCGCGCAAAATCCTCCGCCGTCTCACCCGGGAAGCCGACGATGAACGAGGTCCGGATCGCGACGCCGGGGACGCGCTCGCGGATTCGCTCGAGCATGCCCAGCAGGTTCCCTTTCCCAGTGGGTCGCTTCATCCGCTTCAGCACCGGCTCGCTCGCGTGCTGCAGCGGGATGTCCACGTACTTGGCGACCTTCTCCTCGGAGGCGATCGCATCCAGCACCTTGTCGCTGAGCGTCGAGGGATAGGCATACATCACGCGGATCCACCGGATCCCGTCGACGCGCCCCAGCCGCCGCAGCAGGTAGGCGAGGCCGTCGCGCACGCCGTGGTCGAGGCCGTAGCGGGTCGAGTCCTGCGCGACGAGCACGAGCTCCTGCACGCCGCGCGCCGCGAGCGCGCGCGCTTCGCTCACGATGTCCTCGACGCCGCGGCTGCGATGGCGGCCGCGCAGCTTCGGGATGATGCAGAACGAGCAGGTGTAGTCGCAGCCCTCGCTGATCTTCACGTAGGCGAGCCAGGGCGGCGTCGAGAGCACGCGCGGCAGCGTGTGGTCGTAGACCCAGCTCGGTAGGTCGGGCCCCGCCTCTTCGCGCGACGTGGCCTCGCCGCCCACCGCGCGCAGGATGTCCTCGACCTGGCCGGTGCCGAGCGTCGCGTCGATCTCGGGGATCTCTCTGCGGAGATCGGCGTCGTAGCGCTCCGACAGACAGCCGGTCACGACCAGCCGCTGCGCCCGGCCGAGCTCCTTCTCACGCGCCATCTCGAGGATCGCGTCGACGGACTCCTGCTTGGCGCGGTCGATGAAGGCGCAGGTGTTCACGACGATCACGTCCGCCTGCTTCGCGTCGGGCACGAGCTCGTAGCCGGCGCCCTGCAGCCGTCCCAGCATGACCTCGCCGTCGACGAGGTTCTTGGGACAGCCCAAGCTCACCATGCCCACAGTTTTTCTTCTGGTCGAGTGATTCATGGCGCCGTCTGCGCACTGGACAGGCTCAGTGGGCCTTGCCCGGCGCGTCGATCTCGTTGCCCCACTCGCGCAGCTTGTCGCGGTCGCTCGCGGCGTAGAGCTCGTCGCCGATGTCGGCGATCTGGTCGGAGATCCCGCCCAGAACCTCCATCTCCTCGCCTTGTTGCGACATCAGGGACAAGTGATGGGCGATGGCGTCCAGCCGCGGCACGGCCTTGTCCATCGCCAGGAGCAGCCCCTCGACCAGCTCCACCAGGGCCGTCCGGCTGAGACCGTCGTGCCACGTCGGTTCCATCGAATCCTCCAGGGACGAGCCAGAAACGCGGGCCCAGGCTTCATTCTACCCTGTCACGGGCTTCGATCCATCCGGCGAGGCTATACTCCGGCTCGGGAAGGGCAGGGATGGGCACCGGAGCGAAGATCGCGATCGGCTGCGGCTGCGCCGTGCTGCTGGGAGCGGCCGCGGTCGTCGGCGTCCTCGGCGTGGGCGCGTGGTGGGCCAAGGGCAAGATCGAAGAAGCCTCGGGCGGACTCGACAGGATGACGGCCCAAGCGGCGGAGATCGAGCGCCTCGAGAAGCGGGCGAACGCCAACGCCTACACTCCCCCGGCGGACGGCGTGATCCCGGAGGGCCGCTTCCTGAAGTTCATGGACACGCGCAAGCATGTGTACGCGGTCTACGAGCGGCACGAGACCGAGCTTCGAGACCTGCGGAAGAAGTCGGAATCGCCGGACGACAAGCTGACCCTCTCGGAGCTGTGGTCGGCCGGGGGCGCCCTGGCCCAGATGGCCGGGGCGATCCGCCTGGCGCAGATGAAGGCGCTCGCCGCGGCCGGAATGAGCGAGGGCGAGTACCGGGACATCCAGATCGCCGTCTACAAGTCGGCTTGGGCGTCCGAGTCCGAGTCGAAGTCCGGCAAGCTTCCCGCCGAAGCGGTCTCGGAGTCGATGTCCGACGCGGCGAAGCAGATGCAGGAAGCGATGCGCTCGGGAATGGAAGCGGCCCGGAAACGGGGCGTCCCCGGCGCCGGCCAAGTGAGCGAGGAGGACGCGCGCAAGCTTCAAGAGGAGATGCAGCGCCTCGGTCAAGACGCGGGCGAGGCACTCCACGTCCCCAGGGCCAACGTGGAGCTCTTCCGCAAGCACGAGGCGGACATCAAGAAGTACGCCATGCACGGCCTCGCATTCCTCGGGTTCTAGATACTGCGTGACACGCGAACAGCGTGAGCAGATCGAACGGCAGCTCCAGGCCCATTCGGCCAGGGCAGTGGGACTGTTCGAACGGCATTCTCCCCAGCAACTCACGCACCGGCCCCGCCAGGAAGCCTGGTCGGCGGCTGAGTGCGTGGTCCACCTCAGCCTGACGGCGGCTGCGTGCGTTCCGCTGCTGGAGCGGGCCGTGCGGGATCTACGGGACAAGGGCCTACGCCGGGTGTCTCCGAGCCGAATGGACTTGACGGGCCGGTTGCTGAACTGGTCCCTCGAGCCACGTCCGTGGTTCCGCATGAAGACCACTGCACGTTTTCAGCCGGTCAACGTGGGGCCGTCGAGCGAGGTGCTGGCCGAGTTCCTCCGGCACCAGGACGGCATCGCCCAGGCGCTCCGCTCCGCGGAAGGCCTCGACCTGCAAGCCGCAAAGATCGTCTCGCCTTTCGACGCCCGCGCCAGCTACAACGTATTGGCGGCGTTCCGCATCCTCGAAACCCACGAACGCCGGCATCTTCGTCAAGCGGAAGTGGCCGTGGCGACGGCGTCGTAGCTTCCAATCTCGTCCGTTCCTCACAGAGCGCCCGGTCATTCCGACCGGACCTTCCCTGACCCGAGCCACTCGAAACTACAGCGACGTCAGGAGCTTGTCGGCGGCGACGTTGGCGCCGTTCATAGGCGGTGGCGATGGAAAAGGCAGCGCCATCACCTGCCGCAGCGCCTCGTCGAGCCGGCCCTTGCGCACGTCCTCGTTCGATGCGAACGCGATGGGCAGGTAGCGCGGCATCTCCGAGACCAGGACCTCATACTCCGGGAACTCGCCTCGGTCGGTGTAGACGAGACGCGTGCCGGCACCGATGCAGTCGGTGACGATCCCGTACCCGGGCTTGCTGACGACGACGTCAGCCGCGCCGACGAGATCGGGGTAGCCGAGACCGGCTGCCGCGAGGTCCGCGCCCTCGAGGCGCCGCAGGTTCGGTGCGGCCCCATTGCCCGCCCGTCCCGTCATAAGGAAGAGATACGCGTCGAGCCGGCCAAAGGCCGCGGGCTCGAGCCCCGGCCACCCGACGCCGCCGAACGAAAGCAGCACGACAGGCCGCTCGTCGAGACGCAGACGTCGGCGGGCCTCCGTCTTCTCTACCGTGGGCGCGCGGGCCACGAGCGGAATGTCCTCGATCCGGGGGAAGGCCGAGAGATCGCCCGCGAACGGCAGACGCAGCAGCCGCCCGGCGCGGGCGTAGGCCTCGGCGTCGTGGACGGCGGCTTCGGCGAGAGCCGGCTGCCGAGCGCCGAGGTGACGGTAGATCCAGTCCCAGGAGAAGTTGCCGAGGGCGATCGACGCGACGCCCGCCTCGGCGGCGGCGGCGAATGCGAGCGGCGGAATGTCGCCGAGGACGAGGCGAGCCCGGGATTCCCGCAGCCAGCGAGCCTCGCGGGCCACGAGCTCGTTCCAGCCGGCGAGGAATTGGCGCACCGCCTCAGCAGTACCCGCCTCGTCGATCGTCAGCGCGTCCTTCTGCGCGAGCCCGACGTCGCACTCGACGAAGCGCACGGACAGCGGCGGAGCCACGACGCCTTCGAACAGGAACCCCGGAGCCGAAGTGCAAACGTTGATTGGCAGGCCCGGCGCCCGCTCGCGGACCGCCCGCAACACCTCGGCCGTGCGCGTCGCGTGTCCATACCCATGACCGGATACGTAAACGGCCAGCACGAATCACCCGGCCACGAGTAACGGGCTGCGAGAGGAGCGGGATCCACTCCCGCGTAGCGAGCGGGGGGCGTGGGGGGTGTGGCGCAACACCCCCCACCTCAAGGATAGATCCGGTACAACATCCGCGGGAACGCGATCGTCTCGCGCAGGTGGTCGATGCCGCAGATCCAGGTCACCACGCGCTCGATCCCCATCCCGAAGCCCGCGTGCGGGAAGCTGCCGAAGCGGCGCAGGTCGAGGTACCAGCGGAACGATTCCTCGGGCAGTCCGTGCTCGCGGATCCGCGCGAGCAGCAGGTCGTGGTCGGCGAGCCGCTCTCCCCCACCCACGATCTCGCCGTAGCCCTCGGGCGCCAGGACGTCCGCCGAGAGACTGTACTCCGGCTCGTCCGTGTCCGGCGCCATGTAGAACGCCTTGATCGCCGATGGGAAGCGGTGCACCACCACCGGCCGGTCGTGGGCCCCGGCGATCAGCGTCTCGTCGGTCCCGCCGAAGTCGCTCCCGAGCGGCGTCTCCGAGCCCTTCTCGTGGAGCAGCTTCATCGCGTCGCGGTAGTGGAGCCGCGGGAAGGGCGGCTTGACGCTCTCGAGCTTCGACGTGTCGCGCTCGAGCACCAGAAGCTCGGCCTTTCGCGTGGCGAGCGTCTGCTCGACCACGTAGCACACGAGCCCTTCGGCGAGTGCGATCGCGTCGTCGAGGCGCGCGAACGCCATCTCGGGCTCGACCATCCAGAACTCGGTCAGGTGCCGCCGCGTCTTCGATTTCTCCGCCCGGAACGTGGGCCCGAAGCAGTAGACCTTGCCGTGCGCCGCCGCGGTCGCCTCGTTGTAGAGCTGGCCGCTCTGCGTCAGGTACGCCGTGCCCTCGTCGAAATAGGGCACCCCGAACAGCGTCGTCGTCCCCTCGCAGGCCGCCGGGGTGAAAATCGGGGTGTCCGCCAGGATGAAGCCCTGGCCATCGAGGTAGTCGCGCGTCGCCTTCGCCACGGTGTGGCGCACGCGCGCGATCGCATGTTGGCGCGTCGAGCGCAGCCACAGGTGGCGATGCTCCATCAGGAACGCGGTGCCGTGCTCCTTGGGCGTGATCGGGAAGTCGTGCACGGCCTGCAGCACGCGCACGCCGCTCACGTCGATCTCGTAGCCGCCCGGCGCCCGCGCGTCGGCGCGCACGGTCCCCTCGAGCTCGAGCGACGACTCCTGGCCCGCGGCCTCGAGCGCGTCCCAGGCCTCGGGTGCGATCGCCTTCTTCGACACGACCGCCTGCGCGTAGCCCGACCCGTCACGCACGATCGCGAACTGCAGCTTTCCGCTCGAGCGCCTGTTGTGGATCCAGCCGTTCACCCGCACCGGCTGGCCCACGTGCGCGACGAACGCCTCGATCCTTATCGTCTTCATTCTCGCGTCGCTCCAGAGCCCAGCTCCGGCACGTGCCGGGCGAGCGTGCGCCACAGCCGCTCGAGCTCCGGGTAGCGGGCCAGGTTGTGGCGGGCGTGCTCGATCGTGCGCGGGATGTACTGCAGGTACACCGGGTTCTGCCGCACCGTCGCCATGAAGCCGAACGTCCCGAGCGCCTTCAGGTTCCGCTGCACGCACATCAGGTCGTAGCGCCTGCGGAACACCTCGCGCGGCTCGTCCGGGGCCGCCTGCTGGCGGAAGCGCTCCTTCAGGTCCTCCTGGAGCCCCTCCGGCACGTCGACGTAGGCGTCGCGCAGCAGCGAGGCGAGGTCGTAGCTCGCCGGGCCCATGCGCGCGTCCTGGAAGTCGATCCAGACGAGCCGCCCGCCGTGCGCCATCAGGTTGCGGCTGTGGTAGTCGCGGTGACACAGCACGCGCGGCCAGGACGCGATCTCCTGGCTCAGCTGATGGAACGCCTCCGAGACAACCGCGCGGTCCTCGACCGAGAGGTCGGCCCCGCGCAGGCCCTCGAGGAAGTGCTTCTGGAAGTAGTGCAGCTCCCAGGAGAGCTTCTCGATGTCGAAGGCGTTCTGGAAGCAGGCGGCCTTCTGCGGGCCCTGGGCCGCCCGCAGCTGGAGCTGCGCCACCTGGTCGACCGCCTCCCGGTAGAGCTCGTCGCGCCGGGCGCCGGAAGCGTCCCTCAGCACCTCCTGCAACGTCAGGTCGCCGAGGTCCTCCTGCAGCACGACGCCGCGCGCGCCATCGACGTCCTCGGTCGCGGGCACCGGCAGGCCGCAGGACTCGAGCAGTGCACGCACGCTCAGGTAGCTCAGTTCCTCGGGCACGAAGGGCTCCGGGTAGAGGGCCAGCACGAGGCTGTGACCGCCCATCGCCAGCCGGTAGTAACGTCGCGTCGAGGCGTCACCCGAGAGTGCTATCACCTGCGCGCCGCCGGCGAGCTTCGGCTGCCGATCCGCCATGTACTGCCCGATGAGGGCGAGCGCAGCCTCGGCATCCAGCGCCGCGGCTGCGGCCTTCGCGCTCACTCGATCCCCACCCATGCCATGTCGCCGTGTTCCTCGAACGCCCCGCCCTCGCCCGGCCTGAGGGCCGCTCGGGGCATGACGATCATGCCCTCCGCCCGCTCTCCCGCCCTCACCACGCCGCCGGCCGTCACGATCGCTCGGGCGACCCGCGCCCCAGCCTCGACGACCGCGTCCTCCCAAAGGATGCTGCCGAGCACACACGCTCCCGCGCCGACGCGCGAACGCCGGCCCACGACCGCTCGCTCGACGACGGCCGTTCGTGAGATCCGCGCGCCGCGTCCCGTCAGCACCTGCTTCCGGCCGTGGCCCCGCAGCATCCGCAGCTGGGCATCGCGATACAGCGACGGGCGGCCGAAATCGTACCATGCGCCCGCCGCGCGCACCCCGGCGAGGTGCGCGCCCTCGGCGAGCAGCGGCCCGTAGAGATCGCGCACGCTGTCGGACGCTCCCTCCGGCAGGCGCGCAAGAAGCCGCGGATCGAGCACGTGGACGCCCGCGAACATCCAGACAGTGCCCTTGGCCGACGTCGGCCGTCCGGCGATCGACAGGATGCGGCCGCGCCGATCGGTCACGACCGACGAGTACGCACGGGCGTCGCGCTGCCGGCGCAGCGCGAGCGTCACCGCGGCTCCAGAGGCTCGATGCCGGGCGACCAGCTCACGCAGGTCGAAGTCGAAGAGCATGTCGCCGTTCACCAGGAGGAAGGGCTCCTGGCCGAAAAAGTCCTGCACGGCGCGCGGGCCACCGCCCGTCCCGAGCATCTCGGGCTCGATCGAGTAGTGAATGCGCGGACGCCGTCTTTCGGCGAGGGCAAGCGCCGCGACGACCGTCTCCGGGAGGTGGTGCAGGTTGACGATCACGTCGCTCACGCCTGCCCGCGCCAGCTTCTCGAGCGTGAAGTGGACGAGCGGGCGGTCGAGCACCGGCAGCGCCGGTTTCGCCCGCAGCAGCGTGAGCGGGCGCATCCGCAGGCCGAGGCCCGCGGCCAAGACCATGGCCTTCATGCGAGGAAGACCATGTCCCCCTTTCCGCCCGAGGCCAGGAACAACCCCACGTACGACTCGGCCACGAAATCGGCCGGCTGGAACCCGAGCTCCCCCGCGACCCTGCGAATGCCGTCGGGGTCGCCCTCGATCTCGAGGAAAGCCCCGATCGGCGTCTCGTCGACGTCGATCTCCTGTCCGCGGTACGCCCAGGTCTCGCGGTACTTCTGGTAGCGGAACACCGGGCGGTATCCCAGGTTCCGCAGGATCGCGCGCACCTGCTCGGGCGCCTCGACGGCGGTCTCGCGCTCCTCTCTCGACTTGATGCCACCCTCCTCCTCGCGCGGGCCCTTGAAAGTGAGCACGCCGCCGAGGGGCGTCTGGCGCAGCCGCAACACGGTGCCGCTCTCGCGTAGCGTTCCACCCCGGTCGTCGAACAGCACGTTGTCCTCGAAATGGCGCTCGCGCACGAGCACGGCGCCGAGCCCGACCAGCCGCTCGCGCGCCGCGTCGGGCGACGCGACCCGGAGCTTGACCTCGGTCTCGGTCGGCGCGGGCATGACCACGGGGCCTAGCCGGCCTGCGCCACCACTCGGAGCTTCATGTCGATCCGCTCGTTGGGGTTGTCGCGCCCGTCGCGGGGAGCGGCCACGATCTTGTCCGCGGCCTCCATCCCGCGCACGACGCGGCCGAAGGCGCTGTACTGGCGATCGAGAAAGCTCGAGTCCGACACGCAGATGAAGAACTGCGAGCCGGCGCTGTTCGGGTCCTGCGCGCGTGCCATCGACACGACGCCGCGCTTGTGCGGGGTGTCGTTGAACTCGGCCTTGATCGTGTACCCGGGGCCGCCGGTGCCGTGCGTGGACTTGCCGGCCTTGGCGTCCTTGGTGTTCGGGCAACCGCCCTGGACCATGAAGCCGGGGATCACACGATGGAACGTCGTCCCGTCGTAGAAACCCTTGCGCGCGAGGTCGAGAAAGTTCTTGACGTGGCCGGGCGCCTTGTCGGACAGCAACTCGATCTCGATCTCTCCGAACTTCGTCTCGACCACGACGCTCTCGGCCATGCCAAGCCCTCCGCCGCCGACTCTACCGTAGTTCTTCGCCGCGGAGACCTTCTCGAGCAGCCGGTCGATCGCGTCCTCGAAGCGGCTGTCGCCTGTGCGCAGCAGGATCCGCCGCGCCGCGTCGCGCTGACCGGCGCGGGCCAGACAGAGCGCGCGGTTGAGCCGCGCCTCGGGCGGCAGCAGCCAGCCGTCGCCCTTCGCCTCGAGCGCGTCGAAGAGCCTCTGCGCCTCGCTCGCCCGCCCGGCCCGGAACGCCGCGACCGCCGCGTCGAACTCGGGCGGGAACGGCGCGTCCTCGCCCGGCGCGAGACCCTCCGGAAGCAGCGCGGGCGGTGAGGGCGGCGCGGAGCGATCGACGGGCCGCCGGTTCCAGCCGGCGCGCGGGATCGTCTCCTGCACGTCCTTGCGCAGCAGCGCCGCGAGCGCCACGCCGAGCTCCTGGCCGAACGGCGCCTTCAGCACGGCCTGCGTCCAGCCGCCGCGGGCCACGAGCAACAGCGAGCGCGGTGCGAGCGAAAGGCGCGCAGCGAGGTCCCGCCCCAGCAGCAAAGGCCAGGGGCGCCGGTACAGCTGCAGCACCTGGCGCAGCGCCTGGTCCTGGTCGTCGCCCGGCGGCAGCGCCAGCACCCGCGCGCCCTTCGGCAGCTGCCGCGCCAGCTCCTCGAGGTCCGACGAGCAGCTGCGGCACGAGGCCTCGGCGGAGTAGATGACCGTGAGCTCGACACCTTCGAGGCGGAAGATCGGGCTCGTCGACAACCGCACGCCCGCGGGCAGCTCGAACGGCCCCTCGCGCAGGGCGAGCGCGGCGCCGACGGCGGCGGTCAGGCGGCCGCGGTCGATCTCGGCCTGCGCGCTCGGCAGCCCGGCGACGTCGCAAGCGCGCGCGATGACCGCCGCCGCCTCGGGCGTGAGGCTGGCGAGGCCGGCGATGGCGCGCTCCACGGTGTGGAGCGCCTCGCGCCCGCGGCCCAGCTCGTTCAGCGAGCGTGCGAGAGCAAGGCCCCGCTCAGGCGTCGGGTCGAGCAGCAGGGCCCGACGCTGGTAGCGGCTCGCCGCGAGCGGCTGCCCCTGCCGCGACTGGATCGTGCCGGCGGCGTCGTAGAGCGCCGCCCGGTGGCGCTGGTATGCGTCACGCGCCGCCTTGAACTCGTCCTCGACCACCTCGCCCTTGCGTCCGGCGGTCACGAACTCGGTCGGCACGAACTCGGCCGTCAGGGCGAGGGCCCGCCGGGCCTTCTGGAGCGCAGCCGCGCCCTGCTGTGCTGTGGAGACCGCCTCCTGCGCCAGCTTCTCCGCTTGTGCGGTGACCGGCCGCGCCGCGCCGCCGGCCTGCGCCGTGACGGACGAGCCGGCGAGCGTGACGACGAGCGACAGCGCAGCGATCAACGGGCCCTCCTCCTCAATTCGCCGGCTTTGCCGGCGGGCCGCTCGCCGGGGCGACGACCGGCGGCCCGGGTGAGGCGGCCGCCGCGGCCGGCTCGAGAGCCAGCAGGGTCATGTCCGGCGGCAGCGGCCGCGTGAGGTCGACGTGTCCCCCGAGCGAGCTCGTCAACTGGTCGTTCACCACGATCTGGACGCGGCTCACCGCCGGGAAATTCGTGACGACGGTGTTGACGATCGAGTAGACCGTCAGGATCTCGGCCCGGGAGCCCCCGGGCAGTCCCGAGGCCGCCTCGGCCGACAGGCTGACGCACGCGACGCCGTGCGCCTGCACGAACACCTCCTGCACTCGGGTACCCGCGGGCAGGGTCGCAACGAGCCCCGTCGCGGGTCCCTTCACCAGCTCCTCGACCACGGTGCGGATCTGCTGCGTGAGGTCGGGCGAAAAGGCGATGTCGCGCTCCTCGGGCAGCAGTCCGTCACGGTCGCCGGCCTCGAAATAGAGCCGCACGCTGATGCGCCGGGCCGGCCCCTCGGCCGCGGGCTCCGAAGTCAAAGCACCGCCGTCCGTGGCCGCGGCCTCGTCCGGCTCGACCGGTCCCGCTGTCGAACGAAGCAGCGCGGACCAGCGAGGAGCCGTGAGCGCGACCGTGGCCAAGAGACCCAGCAGGCCCAAGAGCGTCAGCAGGTCGGCCTGGCGCGGCGTCATGGCCGGCCGGGCGAGGCCGGGCTCTCGGTTCCGCCGAGCCGCGCGCTGCGCTCGCGCCGGTAGCGCTCTATGCCGCGCGCGAGCGAAGCCGCGACCTTGGCCTGATAGGCCTCCGAGGCCAAGAGCTTCTCCTCCTCGGGGTTGCTGATGAAGGCCACCTCGACGAGCACGGCCGGCATCGCGGCGCCGACCAGCACGCGGAACGGCGCCTGTTTCACCCCGCGCCCCTCGCTGCCCGTCACCACCGCGAGCGCCTCCTGGATGCGCGACGCGAGCGCCGAGGACTCCTCGAGGTGCTCGGCCTGTGCCATGTCCCACAGGATGAGCGCGAGGTCCCCGCCCGCCGAAGCACCGGGCGGCAGCTCGGCCGCGCCTTCGAAGTGCGCTGTGCGCCGCGACTCGTCGTCGCTCGCCTGGTAGGACAGGAAATAGACCTCGCTCCCCTTCGCGCCACGGGCCCGGCTCGCGTTGACGTGGATCGAGACGAAGAGATCGGCCTTGTAGTTGTTCGCGATCGCGGTCCGCTCGTCGAGGTCGACGTCGACGTCCTTGTCACGGGTGAGGAACACCGAAAGCCCGCGGGCGTTCACGAGCTCCGCGCGCAGCCGTCGGGCGAGCGACAGAGCGATGTCCTTCTCCAGGCTGCCGCCGGCACCGCGCGCCCCCGGGTTCTCGCCGCCGTGGCCGGGGTCGATGACCACGGTTCGCACCGCGGGCTCGGCGTCGCTCGGACGGGCCGGCCGCAGGGCCACGGCGGCCGCGGCGGGTCGTTCGCCCGCCGCGAGCGGCGGGCCCCGGAACTCGAGCACCAGGCGCACCGGCGCCTCCTGCTCGGTCGCCTTGAGTGTCTGGAAGCGCGGGCCCAGCTCGACCGCGAACAGGTTCTCGCGGCCGCCGACGAACTGGACCGCGGAGACGATCCCGCCCGCCAGGCGCGCCGGCTGGAGCAGCACGTCGAGAAGATCGCGCGGCACCCTCACGGTCACGCGCCCGGCCTCTTGTTGCACGCGGAACGGCACGCTCTCGCTCGCCTCGAATACCACGCGCACGAGCTCGCCCGAGGCGAACGTGGTCACCTGCACCCTGGGGATCACGATCGGCCCGATCACGAGCACGCGCTGTGCGCCGCGCCATTCCACCGGCCGCTCGAGGAGCGGCGCAAGCAGGCGCGCCAGGCCGTCGATCGGGACCAGCCAGCGGCCTGCGTCGTAGAGCGCGGGCGACGGCAGCAGCTTCAGGTCGCCGTCGACCGACACCAGGCTCTTCTTGTGGTGCAGCACCAGCTCGTGCGAGCCGCGCTGGACGGTGACGGCGACGCCCTTCGGATCGCTGGTGAGAGTGGCGCCGAGCCCGGCGAGCACCTCGTCGATCGGCACCAGCTCCGTGTCGCCGCGCACGAACGGCGCCACTTCGCGCCTTTGAGTGGCCGTGAGGACGGTGATGGGCCCGTCGGCCGCGGCGACGGCGGTCGCGGGGACGAGAAGGGCCGGCAGCGAGCGGAGCGCCAGAGCGATGAGACGGCGGTCGAAGCCCTTCAACGATAGCAGTTTAAAGGCAGCTACCTATAGCCGCAAGGCGTATTACGAAGCGCCTTGCCCCAGCGACAGCACGGCCGCAGCGAGCGGGCGAGGTTCCCGGATTCCGCCTCCCGTCTCTGCTGGTTGTGCCTGTTCGGCGTGGGCCTTCTGGGCGCCCATCGCCGCGAGTCAGGGCGTAGAATCACGAGAGGAGGGGAAGGCGTCATGCTGAGCGACAAGCAACCCCAGGTCACCGAGAAGGAATCGCTCCGGGTCGCCGAGGCCGCGCGTCAGACCGAGTGGGAGCAGCCGAGCTTCATGCGCGAGCTGTTCCTGGGCCGGTTCCGAAAGGACCTGGTCTATCCCTTCCCGCTCCCGGGCGACGAACGGCCCGAGTTCACGAGCTTCTATGGCCGGCTCGAGCACTTCCTGCGCGATGAGGTCGACCCCGCGGAGATCGACCGCACCGGCGAGTATCCCCAAGCCGTGCTCGACGGCTTGCGGCGGCTCGGCGCCTTCGGCATCAAGATTCCCAGGGAGTACGGCGGCCTCGGCCTCAACCACGTCGAGTACGGCCGGGTGATGACGCTTCTGGGCAGCCACTGCGGAAACGTGGCTTCGCTGCTCTCGGCCCACCAGTCGATCGGGGTCCCCGCGCCGCTCCTCACGTTCGGCACGGAGGAGCTGAAGCGCAAGTACCTGCCGATGTGCGCCAGGGGCGACATCTCCGCCTTCGCGCTGACCGAGCCCGACGTCGGCTCCGACCCGGCGCGCCTGGCGACGACCGCCCTGCGCACCCCGGATGGCACGGGCTACGTCCTGAACGGCACCAAGCTCTGGACCACGAACGGCACGCTCGCGAAGCTGCTGGTGGTGATGGCGGTCGACCCCGAGACGCGAAAGATCAGCGCGTTCGTGGTCGAGACCGACTGGCCCGGCGTGCACATCGAACGCCGCTGCCACTTCATGGGCCTGCGCGCCCTCGCCAACGCCGTGATCCGCTTCAGCGACGTGCGCATCCCCTCCGGCAACCTGATCGGCAAGGAGGGCAAGGGCCTCAAGATCGCGCTCACGACGCTGAACGACGGCCGGCTCTCGATCCCCAACATCTCGGTCGGCACCGTGAAGGCCTGCCTCGGCATCGTGCGGCGCTGGGCCAGCGAGCGCGTTCAGTGGGGCAAGCCGGTGGGCCGGCACGAGGCGATCGCACACAAGATCTCGGACATCGCCGCGAACGCGTTCGCGATGGAGTCGCTCGCGAGCCTCGCGACCGAGATGTCCGACCGCGGCGGCTACGACATCCGGCTGGAGGCCGCGGCCGCCAAGGAATGGAACACCGCGCGCGCGTGGGAGATCGTCGACGAGACGATGCAGGTGCGCGGCGGGCGCGGCTACGAGACCGAGCAGTCGCTCGCGGCGCGCGGCGAGGAACCGGTGCCGGTCGAGCGAATCATGCGCGACTACCGCATCAACAAGATCTTCGAGGGCTCGACCGAGATCATGCACCTGTTCATGGCGCGCGAGATGGTCGACCGCCACCTGCAGATCGCAGGCGCGCTCATCGATCCCGACAAGCCGCTCCTGGCCAAGCTCGCCGTGCTGCCGAGGATGGCCGCCTTCTACGGCTGGTGGTACCCGACGCGCTTCCTGGGCTGGGGCTTCTGGCCGCGCTACGCGCGTTTCGGGCGGCTCGCCACGCACCTACGCTTCGTCGAGCGCGCCTCGCGCCGCCTGGCGCGCGCAAGCTTCCACGGCATGCTGATCTACCAGGCGAAGCTGCAGAACAAGCAGGCCTTCCTGTTCCGGCTGGTCGACATCGCCAACGAGGCCTTCGCGATGGCCGCCACCGTCAGCCGCGCGAGGACGCTCGAGGAGCGCGGCGCTCCCGAGGCGGCGGAGGCGATGCGCATCGCCGACGTATTCTGCCGCTCCGCGCGGCGCCGCGCGTGCTCTCTCTTCCGCGATCTCTGGAGCAACGACGACCTCGCACGCTACGGGCACGGAGTCGCCGTGCTGAAGGGCGACAACTCCTGGCTCGAGGCCGGCATCCTCGAGCACCGCGCCTGGAAGGGCAGCCCGGCGGAACAGAGGCACGAGGTCCCGGTCGAGGTCTGAACTCATGACTGCACCGATCACCCCCGCGCAACCCGTGTCGCCGCCTGGGCCCTCGCTCGCCCGACGCGCCTGGCGCGGCCTGAAACGCCTGCTGATCTTCGGCGTGCTCGCCGCGGCCGGGGCGACCGCGCTCTACCTGTGGGCCGCCGGAAACTTCACCTATTCGAGCGGCGAGCGGGCCGGCTACGTGCAGAAGTTCGCGAAAAAGGGCTGGGTGTGCAAGACATGGGAAGGCGAGCTGGCGATGGCGAACATGCCCGGCGTGATGCCCGAGGTGTTCGCCTTCAGCCTGCGCGACGACGGCGTCGCCGCCGAGATCAACAAATACCTCGGCTCCCGCGTGACGCTGCACTACGAGCAGCACCTGGGGCTCCCCTCCTGTTTCGGGGAGACGACCTACCGCGTGACGAGCGTGCGGCCAGTGACTCCCTAGCCTAGTCTTTAGACCGTCGCCGCGCGGATCCTGCGGTTGAGCCGGTGGTACTCGCGGCGCATTGCCTTGAGCTTCTTGCGGTCCGCGCCCTCGATCGCCTTCTGCTTCTCCGCTCGGATCGCGTGCATCCGGGCCTTCAGCTTGCCCTTGTCGATCCCGACCGCCGCGTGGTGCGGGTGCTTGTGGTACTCGATCCCGAGGGCCTTGCAGAGTGCCGGGAGCAGGTGCTCCTTGTTCATCTGCGTGTAGCCCTTCACGGCCTCGTGCTCCAGGCCCTTCGCGATCTCGCGCAGGTCGTCGATCGTCTTGTGCTTCAGCTCTTCGTAGGTGTGCGCCATTCCCGGCTATCCTCCAACCCAATCAGCGTCCGTGGGGAGTCCTAGTGTAGCCTTTCGGGCGGGAGGCGGCGATGCCTGAGGACCTCGACGATTTCGATATCGAGCCGACGCGGCGGGGGGACGAGACGGTCCGCACGCCGCCCGGGGGCGACGGTCCACGCGGCGGGATCGGGTTCCCGATGATCCTCGCCGCCGTCTCGGTGCTGGTGATCGCGCTGCTGGGAGTCCTGTTTCTGGTGTTCCGCCAGCCGCCGACGCCGGCCGCAACCCCGGTGCCCGTCGCGGCTGCGCCCGAAGCACCCGCTTCGTCCGCCACCCCGGCCATCGCCCTGCCCTCGCTCGACGCGAGCGACGATTTCGTGCGTGGAATTGCCGAAGCGCTCTCGTCCCACCCCGAGCTCGCGCGCTGGCTGGCGCGGGCCTCGCTCGTGCGCACGTTCACCGCCGTGGTCGACAATGTCGCGAACGGCGAGACGCCCCGGCCGCATCTCGAGTTCCTGGCTCCGAAGCAGCGCTTCAAGGCCGCGCGGCGGCCCGGGCGCTTGATCGTGCCGGATACGGCGGGTTTCGCCGGCTACGATCTCTTCGCCGACGCCATGGCGTCCGTCGACGCGGGCGCCGCCGCCACCGCGTACCGCACGCTCGCGCCGCTGTTCGAGGCCGCGTACGTCGAGCTGGGCCACACCGAGGGCGGCTTCCCCAAGGCGCTCCAGCGCGCGATCGCCGCGCTTCTCGCGGTGCCCGTCCTGCGCGAGGACACGGAGCTCGTTCCTCACGCGATCGGCTTCCGCTACGCCGACGCCCGGCTCGAGGGCCTCACGCCCGCGCAGAAACAGTTCCTGCGGATCGGGCCGCGCAACGTCCGCATCCTGCAGGGCAAGCTGCGCGAGCTCGGCGCGGCGCTTCGGCCCGAGCGGCCAAAAACGCCCTGAGCGCGCCTCGACAGCGGAAGAGCCGGCGCATATAGTCGGGGGTCTCCGATGAGCCTGCCGGTCCTCGTCCTCGACAACCCGATCCAGAACTATGCGTGGGGCTCGCGCACCGCGATCGCCGAGCTGCTCGGACGACCCACGCCCTCGCCCGAGCCCGAGGCGGAGCTGTGGATCGGGGCGCACCCGAAGGCGCCGTCGCGGATCGCCGAGCCGAAGGGCCTCGGTACGCTCGACCGCGTCATCCAGAACGACCCGGTGGGACTGCTCGGCTCCGAGGTCTGTGACCGCTTCGGCAACGAGCTGCCCTTCCTGTTCAAGGTGCTGGCGGCGGCGGAGCCGCTCTCGATCCAGGCCCACCCCAACCAGCAGCAGGCGCGCCGTGGGTGGACGCGCGAGAACGCCGAGGGGACCCCGCTCGACGCTGCGCGGCGGAACTACCGCGACCTGAACCACAAGCCCGAGCTGGTGTGCGCGCTCACGGCTTTCGTGGCGCTCAAGGGCTTCCGGCCGCTCGACGAGGTCGCCCGCGGGCTCGAGCCTTTGGCTCGGCCCGAGCTTCAGTCGGAGGTCGGCCGCGTCTCGCGCGAGCGCACGTCCGCCGCGCTCCGCGCCCTCTTCGCGCGGCTCATGACGCTCGAGCCCGACGAGCGCGCGCCGCTGCTGAAGCGCGCCGCGGCCGAGGCCGCGCGCCGGTCCAAGGTCGAGGCCTGGCGCTGGGTGAAGCGTCTGCTCGAGAAGCACCCGGGGGACGTCGGGGCCCTGGCGCCGCTCTACTTGAACCTCGTGACGCTCGCTCCTGGCGAGGCGCTGTTCCTCGCCTCCGGCGAGCTGCATGCCTATCTCGAGGGCACCGCGCTCGAGATCATGGCCAACTCCGACAACGTCCTGCGCGGCGGGCTCACACCCAAGCACGTGGACGTGCAGGAGCTGCTGGCGACGCTGGTCTTCGACGCGCAGGAGCTCGCGGTGCTCAAGCCCGAGGACACCGGCCCCGGTGAAACCAGCTTCAAGACGAGCGCGCGCGAGTTCGAGCTCGGCTTCCTCGAGATCGCGCCCGGCAACCCCTTCGCGGCCCCCGGCGGCCGCGGCGTCGAGATCCTGCTCCAGCTCGAGGGCGCGTGCCGGCTCCAGAGCGACGGCGGCGAAACCGCGCTCGAGCGCGGCCGTGCCGTGTTGGTCCCCGCCGCGCTCGCCTCCTACCGGCTCGAGGGCGAGGGCCGGATCGCCCGCGCCCGCGTCCCCGCCTAGGGGGGGACTCCCCACCCCCGGCTTCTGATAGCCTGACCCCGATGGCCCCTCTGCCGCTGACGCCGCGCCGCATCCTGCTGGCCCGCGTCACCGCGGGCCTAGTGGATCTCGCGCAGTTCGCGCTGCTGCCCGCCGAGCTCACCCCGCTCAACAACTTCATCGACATCGCGACGGCCGTCGCGATGGTGGCGCTCGTCGGCTGGCATTGGGCGTTCGTTCCGACGTTCCTCGCGGAGCTCGTGCCGTTCGTCGACCTGGTCCCGACCTGGACGCTCGCGGTGCTCTTCGCCACCCGCGGCCGCGCGGTGACGACCCAGGCACGGCCCGGCGACAACGGCCCGGGCAGCGGCGCGCCCTCCCCCCCGCCCGCGCTGCCGCCCGGTCAGGCGCGCGACGCCTCCGGCTCGTAGAGCAGGCCGATCTGGTACAGCCCGGCCGGCAGGTCGAACGGCACGCTGCCGAGGCCGTCGAGGCGCAGCCGAAGATCCGCTCCGCCGTCTTCCGGCGACAGGTGCACGACGATGTCGCTGAGGATCGGGATGTCCGGAAGCTGCACCTGCAGGAACAGCTGTCGCCTTCCGTCGGGCGTTTCGTCGTCGAAGACACGCAGTGGGCCGAACTCCGAGAGCGCCTGAAGGTCGTCGGGGACGCGGATCTGCGGCGTGTCGTGACCGAGCCGCTCGCGCAGGTAGCCCTGCAGCGCCATCTCGACCTCCATCAGGCGGAACAGCGAGCGCGCCACGCGGTTCTTGCGCAGGATCGCGAGCAGCGGCCCCGCCACCATGTCGCGCGCCAGCGCCCATTCGCCAGCGGCGATCAGCGTCGCGAGCTGGTCGAGGCTCTTGAACAAGAGCCCGCTCTCGACGGGTGCCAAGCGCACGCTCGACACCTCGAGCAGGATCGTCTCGACGAGCCCCAGCGCCTCGCTGCTCTCGCGCCGTTCCTCGTGGCTCAGGCCCGCCTCCTCCCAGGCCATCTGCACGAGCGTCGGGACGAGCCGGAAGAAAGTCGCCTTCACCTCGCGCGCGGGCACCGGCTCCAGCGTGGGTACGAGCGCCTGAAAGAAGACGATGAAGCTCTCGGCGGCCTGCGCAGCGTCGCGCCGTGGGCTGCGCCGAACCGACTCGATGAGCGCGGTGCAGCGCTCGGCGAGCAGCGCCTCCGGCTGCTCGAGGAACGCCCGCTCGCTGAGCGGGGCGCCGCCCGCCGTCACGGGGGCCAGGAACGCCGCGAGCGTCTCGCGGTATCCCTGCGCGGCCACGCTGCCCGCGGCCACGGACGACACGGCTATCCCGGAGCCGGTGACGAGCCCTTCCAGCTCCGACAGAAAGGCCGAGTCGAATGTCTCCTGGCTCGGTGGGTCCGGGATCGCAACCTCCCTCGACAAGCAGTGTATGCGCGGCGCGCCCGCAAGGGCAACGAGGCGATAATCCGGGGCGATGAAGCGGGCCCTGCACCACGCCTCCCAGCTCGCCCCGGCGCTGCTCGCGCTGGGCCTGCTCGGGTGGGTGCTACGCTCCGCCGACATCGGGCGCGCGCTCGAGCTCGTGCGCTCGCTCGGCCTCTGGCTCCCGGTGTTGCTGCTGCCGAACCTCGTGGCGATCCTGACGGAGACGGCCGGCTGGTGGCTCTGCTTCGACCGGCTGGGCGGACGGCCCCGCTTCCGCCGCCTCGTCTCGGTGCGCGTGATCGGTGACGCCCTCATGCTCGGCCTGCCCTCGGGGGCCGTGATCTCCGAGACGGTCCAGCCCTACCTGCTCAAGCGGCGCTGCGGCGTGCCGACCGAGAGCGGCATCGTGGCGACGATCGCACGCAAGTTCTTCGTGGTCGTCTCGCATGGCCTGTTTCTCGGAACCGCCACGCTCGTCGCCTGGCCGCTCGTCGACCCGGCCTCGCGCGTCGCCATCGGGCGCGGCGGCCTGCCGATCCTGCTGCTCGCGGCCTCCTTCGTGCTGGTCGTCGTCGGCGTCCTGCTCGTGGCGGCCACGGCGATGGGACAGCTAGCCGACCGCATGCACCGCGGCCTCGACCGCCTGCTCGGCCGCTGGATGGGCTCGTGGCTCGAGCGCAACGCGCTGCGGTTCCAGCGCACCGACGCCGCGCTCGCCGGTTTCTTCGGGCGCCGGCCCTTCGGACTCGTGCCCTCGGTCGTCCTCTACCTGTGCGGCTGGTTCGTCCGCTCGCTCGAGACGCTGCTGTTCCTGCGTCTCGTCGGGGTCACGGCCCCGCTCAGTGTGGCGATGGTGATCGAGACCGCATTGATCCTGCTGCGCGCAATGGCGGTGCCCGTCCCCGCGGGGCTCGGGGTTCAGGACCTCGGCTACGTCCTCAGCCTCAAGGCGCTCGGCGTGCCCGATCTCGCCACGGTCGGGGCCGCGTTCGTGCTGCTGAAGCGGGGCAAGGACGCCTTCTGGATCGCCGCCGGCTTCCTGCTGTTGAGCCTCGGCCGTCGCGCGGGCGCGCCGCTCCTCGAGCGCGCGCCCTGAGTGCTCGAGTGCTTGTCTCGTGGCCGTGCTCGTGGTTCACTGCCGGGGATGCGCCTCGTCACACGAACCGACCTCGACGGGCTCACCTGCGCCGTCCTGCTCTCCGAATGCGAGACGCTCGACGCCGTCGAGCTCGTCCACCCGCAGGACATCACCGACCGGCGCATCGCGATCGGCCCGCAGGACATCATCGCCAACCTGCCCTACCACCCGTCGTGCGGGATGTGGTTCGACAACCATCTGCTGACCGACCCCAAGGCGATGCCACCGACCGGCTTCAAGGGGCGCTACGGAAAAGCCCCGAGCGCCGCGCGGCTCGTGTTCGAGCACTACGCACCGTCGCACCCCGCGCTCGCCCGGCACGAGACGCTCGTCGCCGAGACCGATCGCCTCGACTCGGCCCAGCTCACGCTCGACGACGTGGTCTCCCCCTCCGGCTACGTCCTGCTCGGCTTCACGCTCGATCCGCGCACCGGGCTCGGCAGCCTGCGCGGCTACTTCGACGGCCTGCTGGAGGCGCTGCGCCAGCGACCGATCGACGAGGTGCTGGCGCTGCCGGAGGTGCGCGAGCGCGCCGCGCGCATGCGCGAGCAGGATCAGGCGTTCAAGGACGCGGCGCTCGCCCGCTCACGGATCGACGGCAACGTGGTGCTGACCGATTTCCGCGCGCTCGATCCGCTCCCGGTCGGCAACCGCTTCCTGATCTTCACCCTGTTTCCCCAGGCGAGCGTCGCGGTCCGCGTCCAGTGGGGCCCGAGCCGAGAGCGGGTCGCGGTCTCCGCGGGGCGCTCGGTCACGAACCGCGCCTCGCGCGCGAACATCGGCGTGTTGATGTCGCTCTACGGGGGCGGCGGCCACGCCGGGGCGGGCGCCTGCCTGCTCCCGCCCGCGAACGCCGACGCGCAGATCGCCGAGATCGTGGCGGCGCTCAAACGGAATGGCTGAGTTCGTTGTCGGGGCGAATCTGCCCTGGCTCGACTACGGACAGGATTTCGGGAAGAGCGCCTGGCGGCCCGAGGGTGGGCTCGCGGTTCCCGTGCGGCGCGAGCGGCTGCGCCGCGAGCTGGGGCGGCTCGCGGCGAGTGGCGCCGCGCTGGTGCGGCTCTGGCTCTTGGGCGACGGCCGGGCCGGTCGAGGACGCGGAGGGGCGGCCGCTGGGCCTCGACGGCCGCTTCTTCCCGGACCTCGACGTGGCTCTAGCCGCCTTGCGCGAGGCGGGCTTGCGGGGGCTGCTCGTGCTCACGGACTTCCTCTGGTTCGCCCCGGCCCGTTACGAGAGCGGCGTCCAGCTCGGCGGACGGCGTCACCACGTACGCGAGCCTTCGCTGCGGGCGCCCCTGCTCGAGCACGTCTTCGCCCCGATCGCCGAGCGTTGCGCGGAGGCGCCCGAGATCGCGGGATGGGACCTGATGAACGAGCCCGAGTGGGCGACGCTCGGGGTCGGCACGCTCGACCCGCGCCGTTCGATCTCGCGGCGCGAGATGCGCGCGTTCCTCGGCGCGCTCGCGGAGCTCTTCCACGAGCGTGCCTCACAGCCGCTCTCGGTCGGGCTCGCGAGCGGCCGCTGGCGCCCGCTGCTCGACGGGCTGTCGCTCGACGTCGAGCAGGTCCACTGGTACGAGAGCCTCGACAGCCTCACGATGCTCGCTGGTCCTGTGGCCCCGCCCGAGCCGGGGCGCCGCGCGCCGCTGCTCGGCGAGTTCCCGACGCGTGGCGCGTCGCTTGCGCCGGAGCGGCTACTCGAGATCGCGCGGGAGGCCGGCTACTCGGGCGCTCTCGCGTGGTCGGCGCTCGCCTCGGACGCGGCCACCGACGCGGCGGCTTGTCTCGGCGCGCTGCGGTCGTTCACGGGCCACACGGGCCACACGAAGAGGGCCCGCCTGCCGGCCTGAGGCGATGCCGGTCTATCGCCTCGACGAGCGCCTGCTGTTCCCGCCGCCCGAGCGGGGCCCGCGCCGCGGACCGATCGCCATCGGCGGCGACCTGCGGCCCGAGCGGCTGCTGCTCGCGTACTCGACGGGCATCTTCCCTTGGCAGGGCGAGCCGCTCCACTGGCACTCGCCGGACCCGCGTCTGGTGCTGCTCGCGGACGAGCTCCGCGTCACGCGCAGCCTGCGGCGGGCGGAGAAGCGGAAGCCCTTCCGGCTCACGCTCGACACGGCCTTCCCCGCCGTGATGACGGCGTGCGCGAGCGTGCCCCGGCCGGGGCAGGAGGGCACCTGGATCACGCCGGAGATGATCGAGTCCTACACGGAGCTGCACCGCCGCGGGATCGCGCATTCGGTCGAGGCCTGGCGCGGCGAGCGTCTCGTCGGAGGCCTCTACGGTCTGTCGCTCGGGGCCGTTTTCTTCGGCGAGTCGATGTTTGCGCTCGAGCCCGACGCGTCGAAGCTGGCGTTCATCGCCCTCGTGGAGCAGCTCGGCCGCTGGGGCATCCCGCTCGTCGACTGCCAGGTGTACACGCCGCACCTCGCACGTTTCGGCGCGCGCGAGTGGCCGCGACGGGATTTTCTCGCCGCGCTCCGGGCGGCGCTCGACCGTCCGACCCGTCTCGGCCCCTGGCGCTTCGATGGCTAGCGGGGGACGGGGGGCGCTCAGCCCCCCGAAAGCGCAGTCCAGAGTCTCCGGGCACTCGTCCGTTTCATTCCATTCCGTTTCGTCAGCAGTCCAGCCCTAACGCGCGGCGCAACGAGGCGAGCACGTCCGCCAGGTCGGCCGGGATCGGGCTCTCGATCTCCAGGCGCTCGCCCGTCATCGGGTGCGGAAGGGCGAGACGCCAGGCATGGAGCATGAGGCGCGGCACCTTCGGCCCGGGGCCGCCGTAAACGCGGTCGCCCAGGACGGGCAGGCCCGCGTGGGCCAGGTGGGCGCGCAGCTGGTGGCGGCGGCCGGTGAGCGGCGACGCCTCCACGAGGAACGCGCCTTCCAGCAGCTCGCGCACGACGACGTCGGTCTCGGCCGGCTTGGCTCCCTTGCCACCCACGCGCACGCCCTCGCGGCCCCTCCCGGCAGCGCCGAGCGGAGCAGAGATGCGAAAGCGGCGAGCCGGGCGCACGCTCGACGACAGCGTGATCGCGAGGTACGTCTTCTTCGCGAGCCGCTCGGCGAAGGCGTGCGCCAGCCCGGCGTTCGCGCGGGGATCGAGCCCGAACAGCACGACGCCCGACGTGTCGCGGTCGAGGCGCTGGTGCACGGCCGGAATCGCTGGCGAGCCCCGCGCGCGGAGGAAGCGCTCGACGTGGGCCACGAGGCTGGGACGCGCCGGGTCCGCCGTCGCGTGCGTCGGTAGTCCCGGCGGCTTGTCGACGGCCAGCACGACGCCGTCGTCGAAGAGGATGTGGGCAGGGCGGAGCTCGAACGGCCGGTCGAGGAGCGAAGCCCGCGCGCGCAGCAAGGTCGGCCTCACCAGCGCCTGGACGTGCTCGCCCCGCCGCAGCGGACGCCCCGCGGCGCGCACCACCACGCCGTCCACGCGCACGCCGCCCGCGGCCACGAGCGCGCGGACACGCGCCATCGGCACCGGGTCGGAGAGCCGCTCGCGGAGCCACGGCGACAGAACGTCCACGAGTCGACGGCCCGCTTCGTGCGCAGCCACGCGGCGCTCGAGCCGCTCCCCGTCCTGTCCTTTCCCCGGATGCCCCGCCATGGCCTGCGGACGCTGGCGAAGCCTGGGAGGGGCTTCGTAGGCTCGGCGGTCCAGGCGCCGTGGCGGCACTACTGCGGGCCCGCCGGCGATCCGCCTGCGCCAGCCGTGCCGTCTTCCGCCTCCGGAACGAGCTGATGAAAGAGGCTCGACTCGCGACGGAAGAAGCCCTCGGTGTGGAACGAGTCGGCGAGCGCGAGCCGCTCGTAGTCGACATGGTGCCCGACCTCGTGGAGCAGCGTCCGCAGGAAGGTCCGGAAGGCGACGAGCCGTTTGTGGTGCGCGGTCCGCATCCAGAGCTGGATGCGCGGGGTGCGGCGGGCCTCGCGCGTGTAGAGCCCGTGCAGCTCGCCCCAGTTGGCCGAGGGCCGCACGGCCAGGACCTCGACACGGACTGGGGACAGCTCGAGCTGTCCCGCAAGCCCGAGCGCGAGGGCGGACGCCGACGCCTCCACTTCGCGCCGGTCCTCGCTGCCGAGCGCGCCGCGCAGCGCCTCGACGAGCGCGTGCAGCTCGCCGGCGCGCGGCAGCGTCAGGGACGTCACGCCGTCGCTCTTGCGATAAATGGCCCGGTCGCGTGGCGACAGGCGCTGGTAGTAGGCGAAAGGCATGCGGCTCGCTTCGATTCTACCGGGCTCGCCGCGCGAGCGGTGGGCAGCGCGCGCTCCTTTCGGGGGCGCTCTGGCCGAGGATCGAGGTCACTTCCGCCCGGTTCTGTGCTCCTGGATCAGGCGCTCGACGACCTCGGGTTCGGCGAGCGTCGTCAGGTCGCCGAGTCCCTCGTACTCCCCGGCCGCGATCATGCGGAGGATCCTGCGCATGATCTTCCCGCTGCGGGTCTTGGGCAGCCCGGTGGCCACCTGGATCACCTCGGGCGCGGCGAAGGAGCCGATCACCTGGCGCACCTGCTGCTTGAGCACGGCCACCATCTCCTCGCGGTCGCTCTTGGCGTGATCGGCGCTGAGCGTCACGTAAGCGTAGATACCCTGGCCCTTGATGGGATGCGGGAAGCCCACCACCGCCGCCTCCGCCACCGCGTCGTGGGCCACGAGCGCGCTCTCGACCTCTGCGGTGCCCAGGCGATGGCCGGACACGTTGAGGACGTCGTCGATGCGGCCGGTGATCCAGTAGTAACCGTCCGCGTCGCGCAGCACGCCGTCGCCCGTGAAGTAGTAGCCGGGGTACTGGCTGAAGTACGTCTCCTTGAAACGCTGGTGGTCGCCCCAGACGGTGCGCGCCTGGCCGGGCCAGGGTGAGGCGAGGCACAGCGCCCCCGAGACGGCATTGCCCTCGAGCACGTGCCCGTCGTCGAGGTCCATCACCACGGGCTTGACGCCGAAGAAAGGCAGCGTGGCGGAGCCGGGTTTGGTCGGCGTCGCGCCCGGAAGCGGCGTGATCAGGATCCCGCCCGTCTCGGTCTGCCACCAGGTGTCGACCACCGCGCAGCGATTCTCCCCCACCACGTCGTGGTACCAGCGCCAGATCTCCGGGTTGATCGGCTCGCCGACGGTGCCGAGCACGCGCAGCGAATCGCGCTTGTAGCGTTTCACCCACTCGTCGCCGCCCTGCGCCAGCGCGCGCAGCGCCGTCGGCGCCGTGTAGAAGATGTTGACGCCGAGGTCGTCGACGATCCGCCAGTAGCGGCCCGCGTCCGGATAGACGGGCGTCGACTCGAACATCACGGTGGTGGCGCCGTTCGCGAGCGGGCCGTAGACGATGTAGCTGTGGCCGGTGATCCAGCCCACGTCCGCAGCGCAGAAGTAGATGTCGCCCGGGTGGTAATCGAAGACCAGCCGGTGGGTGTAGGCGGCGTAGACCAGATAGCCGCCCGTCGTGTGCAGCAGCCCCTTCGGCTTCCCGGTGCTGCCCGAGGTGTAGAGGATGAAGAGCGGGTCCTCGGCGCCCATCCATTCGATTGTCGCGGTCGAACGCTGCTTGCGGCACTCCTCGTCGAGCCAGTGGTCGCGCCCGCTCTGCATCGGGACCTCGTTGTCCGTGCGGCGCGCGACCAGCACGCTCTCGACGAGCGACAGGCCCTCGACCGCCTTGTCGACGGTCTTCTTGAGCGGGATGCGCTTGCC
>Ga0247727_10003361_pt1 | contig 35371 bp, 35 predicted proteins | sample WisWelCaveWW1625_FD_202498 | JGI IMG/M metagenome (GOLD analysis project Ga0247727, IMG submission 202498) | Biofilm microbial communities from Wishing Well Cave, Virginia, United States - WW16-25 | ecosystem: Environmental > Aquatic > Deep subsurface > Groundwater > Cave microbial mat | place...
CTTTTCCATGTTTTCCGGCTCCTTGTAGGGTTGGGTTGATGCTTCTAACATCAACATTTTCCGTTTCCTAACGGCCAATCTTACTCGGAGCCTTTCTTCATTTCCAACTAAGAATAACATTCACTCCCGGAATGGTAACTTTTCCATCTTTGTCTCTTTGGTCTTCGGAAATTTCAAACTCCCATTCGGGGCCATTAAAATTTCCCGTCAAGATGTCCTGAGTTCGCTTAACACGAAAACGAAAACCCGGAGATTTTGAAAGACCCAATTTTTGGAGCGGCGTCGAATGAGGCACGGCAAATTCATGATAAAGCTTAATATTCGCGGCGCCAATGCCAACTCCGATTCCTTTCGCAATCACAACAGACTCCGCCGGTCTCTCGACTTTGGAATCATCATTGGTCCTAATATTCAGACGACGTACAAGTTCGTCATTGGAAAGCGCCTTGATATCCACATTAAGAAGCTTCAAGTCCTGCGCCTTGCCAAGTCCCTGACGGATAGCATCCAGCATCAGGCGGTGAATCGATGCATTCATTTCTCCGTAAACCTGGGTCACATGAATATCAATATCCGTCCCGGCGAAATCATGAACAATGGAGCTTCGAATCCGTCCGGCTTTTTCATGATTGGCCAATGCTGATTTAATCTCATTCACAACTTCATCGGGAATCTGCTGAACAGTTTTTTTGAATACATTGCCAACTTTGTAGGAGGCATAGGAATTTGTGAAATACTTTTCCGTTTTTTCAAATCCGAACCGGATATCGCGGACTTCGGACCGCGGTGAACCACTCAATAATAGCGCCCGGCTGAAGAGGTCGAGCACATTCGGACTCTGAACCGTGCCGGTTTGACGGGCGCTATAGGCGGATGAAGGGCAAAGAAGCCCTAAGGTTACAAGCAAAGCTACGGCTTTATTTACACTTTTAAGTTGGTTAAACATTGTTTTATTTCCTCCCTTTAGGATTGCACTAAATTAGTACTGGCAGGGCCCTTGCCCCACTTGTATTTTAGAATTTCAAAATAGTGCTGGCTCGAGGCGTCAAGATCACTCGGCGTAAAGCGGGGTAAAACGGTCACCACGGAATAGCCCTTTTCTTTAAGCGCACGGACCAGCGTTTGCGAATGAAATCCCCCGACAATTAAAGCCGCAAGGGGATCTTTTTCGGTCTGAACTTTCTTAAAAGTATTTTCGATCAAAGCCTCTTCTCTTTTTTGAGCCGCTTGATAAAAGGCCCTGGCTTGCGGAATCCATTTTTCAATTTGACCGTAATCGACCCGCGGCAGACTGTCTTCCAAAGACAGTTCCCGGGTTTTTAACTCAATAAACTTCTGCCATTCGGAAAGCTGAAAAGCATCGGGATTCTTTTCAAACTTTTCAAATTCCCCCGGGCCCAGCTTTAATTCAAAAAGTTTTTTGAGAAGACGAAAAGGTCCGGAAATAGAGGCCAGCTCTTTTTGATCTTGCGTCTTGAGCAGCCCCCCCAGGATTTTTTGCTCAGCCTTTTCAAGTTCGCCAAAAATTTCACCCGAATCCATTTTCCCCATTTCTTCAAGCATGGCCGCATATTTTTTAAGATTCTGAACTGAAACCTTGCCCAAACGCTTTTGATATTTTTGGTAAACACCTAAAAGGGATTGGAGATACACTTGCTCGTCCTGAAGGCTTTTGTGGCCTTCGGCAACTTGAACTCGTTCGAACTCCGGCTTGGTGAGATTTTTCGAAAGCACGCGGATAAGCTCCTGCTTTTCCCATTCCGCTTTTTCAGAATCTACACCCCCTTCCGTCTGGTTTGTTTTCAAGAATTTTTCCAAATGCGGAAAGGATTGCCAGAATGTCTCATTAGCTTCAAGGGTTTTTAAAAACTGCAGGAAGGCAAGAAACGAGATTTCCCCCTCCTCAAAAAGCTCCTTTTTCTTTTCAAACTGGCGGACGGGCTCAGGGAATATTTTTCCTTTGAGTGCACGAAGGGTTTCCTCAAGAGGCTTAAGCGCGGCAATCATTTGCTCCTGTTCAGCATGAATTTTTAAAAAAGCATTCATATTTTCCTCATAAAGTTTCGGGTCTTCAATGCCCCAAAGATGCATGTCAAAATCGGACACGACATCCAGGTATTCTTCCGCGGAGATCATGCCGTCCTGCAGGAATTTCTCTGCCACTTCTTTACGGCCTTCAGGACTGCCGTAATTTCTCAGGAAAGAAAGCCCCATATCGTCCCAGCCGCCTTCCACAAGAATCAACCGCAAGGATTGATTTTCAATTAAATTTTTAAGGATTTCAGTAATCGATTTTTGGGCGCTGTAATCCACGTGGGCTTCCTGGATCAGGACAAGGGTTTTACCGTTAGTACCTTGAATTCTTTCGGAGACATGTCCCCATTCGGAGGGGATCTGTATTTCAGCTGAAAAGGCTGCACCGCAAGGAAAACCAAGCAGGATAAAAAGGGAAATAAAAAGAGATAGCTTTTGTTGAAATAGCTTTTTAAAGGTTTGTAGATAGATTACAAAAAAATCTCTGCGCAACACAGGCTTTGTCATCTTCTCCTTAAAAAAAATTGCGGAAATTCCGCGGTGAGGGGAGTAAGTTAACCACAAGATCAGAATGGGGTCAAGAAATTTTCATCAATAATTGAAAATTTTTTGCAAAAAAAAGGGGGGCGGCTCTCAAAAAAGTTGTCATCCCCGCGCCCGCCAAACAGCTCGGCGGGTCCGTCCTTCTTTTTGGCGGAAAAGCGGGGATCCACAGCCTGGATTCCTGCTTAAAACATGCAGGAATGACATAAAACGTGTCAAAAAGCGCCGAACGCGAGTCAAGTAATTAAGAATTGCTATAAATTGCGAGAGATTGCGTTTCTTTTGCCCACTCGGCAATTTGCCGGGCGTGGTAGGTGATCAAAATCCGGGCGCCGGCGCGGATAAGGCTTGTCATCACCTCAAGCACCGCGTTTTTTTCATCGAGCACACCGCGTTCGGCCGCGGCTTTGATCATCGCGTATTCACCGCTCACCGCATAAGCCGCCAGAGGAAAATGAAATTTCTTAGAAGCTTCCCGGATAACATCCAGATAAGCCAACGCAGGTTTCACCATGACGATATCCGCTCCTTCCTGGATATCCATTCCGATTTCGCGCAGGGCTTCTTGAATATTCGCAGGATCCATTTGATAGGTTTTGCGGTCAGACGGGACAGGTGTTTGCGCTCCTTCAAAATTCGGCGCGGAATGCGCGGCATCCCGAAACGGCCCGTAAAAAGCCGAGGCGTATTTTGCGGCGTAGCTCAGAATGGCCACGGACTCAAATCCGTTTTGATCAAGCGTTTCCCGAATCGCCCGGATACGGCCGTCCATCATGTCACTGGGCGCCACGATATCAGCCCCGGCTTCGGCATGCGATAACGCAGTCTTCGCTAAAACTTTCAACGACGCATCGTTATCGACCTCGCCTTTGGCATTCATCATCCCGCAATGGCCGTGGCTTGTGTAAGCGCAAAGGCAAACATCGGTGATAACAAGCAAATCTTTAAAACGCTCTTTGATTTGGCGGACGGCCTTTTGAACAATCCCGTCTTTGGCACAGGCGCTTGCGGCCTTTTCATCTTTTTTGTCTGAAATACCAAAAAGCAAAATAGTGTTCACTCCCAAACCCGTGAGTTCTTCTAACTCAGACAGAAGGGTGTCGATCGAAAATCTAAACTGGCCCGGCATGGATTCAATCGGTTCCTTGACTAATCTACCCTCACCCACAAAATAAGGCATCACAAGTTGATCCAGCGAGAATCGCGTCTCCCGAATGAGTCTACGCACCGCCTCGCTTTTGCGCATCCGCCGAGGGCGGTAAGAAGGGAATTTACCTAATTCATTTTCTGCCATTGATAAGGGCCTCCACAAGGCCGGGGATTGTGTGCTCCCGGGCTTCCCGGTAGGGTGTCACGCCGCAGCTTTTCAAGGTCCGGCTGGTCACCGGGCCAATTGAAACAAACCGGGTTTTGATTTGCGCCTTCTCCTTTCCGGAAAAAGCGCCGAAGAAATTGTTCACAGTCGAAGAGCTTGTGAATAAAACAGAGTCGATTTGGTTCTGCCCGAACAAATGGTTTAACTTCTTTTTATTTTCCGCAACCGGCACCGTCCGGTAGGCAATCACTTCTGTAACTTTGGCTCCCGAGGCTTCAAGTTTCCTTCGCAGATAATCCGGAGCAATATCCGTGCGCGGCAGCAAAAAATGACGGCCTTTAATTTCATTTTTGCTTTTAAGCGCCTGAAAAAGCGCTTCCGAGGTAAAGACCTTAGGGATCAGATCCGCTTTAATCCCCTTCTCGCGAAGCAACTCTGCGGTAGCATCACCAATAGCCGCAATTTTAACGCCTGAAAATATCCGCACATCCCGGCGACGGTGCTCGATCCGCTGAAATACCGATTCCACACCGTTGACACTTGTAAAAAGAATCCAGTTGAAAGAGACTCCCCTCACCCTGCCCTCTCCCTTAGGGAGAGGGGAAGGGTGCGGGTGTACCAAACTCCAAAGGGCATTATCCAAGGGCTTCCAATTTTCCGGAGGGAGAATACGAATCGTGGGAAACTCCAGCACGTTCGCTCCTTTTTCCTCGAGCATTTTCTTTAGCTCACTGGCCTGAGCCCGGGCTCGCGTCACAACCACCGTTTTGCCGGAAAGAGGCTTGGCTTTTTTATCCTGATTTTTGCCCGAAAACCAGGCAAGGGTTTTCCGGAAGCGGTTCACTTCACCAATTACGGTAATAGCCGGTGATTGTATTTTTTGCGCTTTAACTTTCCTGACAATCGTTTGAAGGGTTCCCTCGACCACTCTCTGCTGAGGGAGCGTCCCCCATTCAATCACAGAGACTTTGGTCTGTTGCTTCATGCCTCCGCGTTTTAACGTTTCAATCACAAGCGGCAAGTTTTTTACTCCCATAAAGGAAACTAAAGTTCCTCCAATTCGAGCCAGTTTCTTCCAATCGACAGACGATTCTTTCTTGGTAGGATCTTCGTGCCCCGTCACAAAAGTCACAAGCGAAGCCAAACGCCGGTCCGTGACCGGGATCCCCGCATAAGCCGGCACCGCGTACCCAGCGCTGATGCCTGGAACGATTTCAAAAGAAATCCCGTTCTTTTTTAAGAAAGATGCCTCTTCTCCGCCTCGGCCAAAAATAAAAGGGTCGCCACCTTTTAAACGCACAACCGTTTTTCCCTGACGCGCCAATTTGAGGAGAAGCTGGTTTGTCCTGTCCTGTTCTACGTATCCTGTTTCTTGCAGTTTGTGGCCTGAAGCTTGAAGCCTTTTTTTCTTTTTCTGTACCTTCTTCCCCACATAAATCTTCTCCGGAACCGGAGCGAATTCAAGAATACCCGGATTCACAAGCCAGTCGTAAACCACGGCGTCAGCCTTGCCAAGGACTTCTGCCCCACGCAGGGTCAAAAGTCCGGCATCCCCGGGACCTGCCCCGACGAGATAAACGATTCCTTTTTTCTTTGGTTTCATTTTCTTTCCTTACGGATTGCTTCCAGGATTTCCTGCCCGCCGCTGGCTAAAAGCAATTCGGCAAGTTTGACGCCTGCCCCGACTACGTCCTCTAAACGCGCTTCAAACTGAGATTCGGCCCACTTAGGCTCCTCAAGGGCAAACAAAATCCCGGCCGCTCTGATCCAATCGCCTTCAATGGCCGTGGTAATTCCGCAGGGAAGCTGGCACCCGCCTTCAAGGCGCTTTGAAAACGCACGCTCGCATTCAAGCCTTTTAAATGTGGCCGCGTGATTAATCACTTTTAAAATCTCATCCGTTTCATGATCACTTTCGCGGGATTCAATCGCGATGATGCCCTGCCCGGGCGCGGGAAAAAAAATATCCTCAGAAAAAAATTCGGAAATTTTGTTCACTAGCCCCAGCCGTTTGATTCCGGCAGCGGCAAGAACCACACCGTCATAATCCCCTTCCTCCACTTTGCGCAAGCGCGATTCAACATTACCGTGCACTTCCTCAACAATCAATTCCGGATTCATCCTCAAAAGCTGCATCTTGCGCCTTAGAGAACTTGTCCCAATCCGTGCTCCGAGCGCCAGCTCCGAAATCTTTTTCTTTTCTTTTGTGATCAAACAATCCCGCGGGTCTTCCCGCTCAAGCACCGCTCCTATTTTTAATCCCACGGGTAAAGGGACTGCCATATCCTTAGCGCTGTGCACGGCAAGATCAATCTCTGAATTCAAAAGCGCTTCTTCAATTTCACGGGTGAATATCCGCTTCGTTTCAAAAAGACGGGCGCCTCCGCGGCGAATCATATCGCCGCTTGTTTTAATTTTCAAAACCTCCACTGTAAGAAGCGGAAAATCCTCCAGGATCTTGGCCTTTACAAGCTCCGCCTGATAAAGGGCAAGTGTACTTCCGCGCGTTCCCAAACGAATGAAGGATTTCATAACCAGCCGTCTTTTATCTGTAGTCTCTAGTCGAGTTTAAAGAGGGACCGCAACGCTTCGAGGTACCTTGTCACTCCGCCATTTTGAGACGCCTCTTTGATTTTTTCAAACGGCGCATGCAGGAGCTTGGAGCGGAGCCGGTCACGGATCTCGTTTTTCTTTTCTTCACCGATTCCGGCATCCCGGATAAATGAAGATAATTCTTTCTCCAGGATTTCGTTCAGATGTTTTTCAAAACGTTCAAGGGTCGGACGCGCCGCGAGCTGTTCAAGCCAGCTTTGAAAGTTCAAGACCGCCTCCTCCACAAGCTTATCGGCGGCTTCAATTTCGCGGCGGCGCAGCTTTAGATTTGCCGCGGCGACACTTTTTAAATCATCAATATTATAAAGATAGACATCATCAATAGAATGCACTTCCGGCTCAATATCCCGCGGGACCGCAATGTCGATTAAAAAAAGCGGCCGGTGGCGCCGGCGTTTCATGACTTCCCCGACCTGCTGAAAATGGACAATCGGGTGCGGCGCGGCTGTCGAGGCAATCAGGATATCCACCGCGGCAAGGTAATCATACCAGCCGTCAAGTGAAACCCACTCGGCTTCCGCTTCAGCCGCGACAAGTCTTCCCCGCTCTTCGCTTCGGCTCACCACATAAAGCGCGCAGGCCCCTGCTTCTTTTAGATTTTTTAAGGTTAATTGGCTCATCTCTCCGGTTCCAAGCACCATCACCTTTTCTCCGGCAAGGCGCCCAAAAATCTTTTCCGCAAGTTCCACAGCCACCGAGGGGATGCTGACAGCTCCTTCATTGATTTTTGTTTGTGTCCGAACGTCCTTTCCGATTTTAAGCGCTTTTTCCATCAAGCGGTACAAAAGAGAATGGACCGTCTCAAGCTGATTGGCAAGACGAAAAGCCTCGCGCAGCTGCCCTAGAATTTCATTTTCACCGATAACAAGAGAGTCCAGCCCCACAGCAACTCTGAAAAGGTGCCGGACGGCGTATTTGCCCTGCCAGCGGTAAAGAAAGGGGAGGAATTCAAGGCTTGAAGTTTTTTTGACTCCTTCGAGCCAGGTCAAAACAGCGTCTTCGGGGATTTCGGAGTTTTCACTAACTCCGTAGAACTCGACGCGATTGCAGGTTGAAAGGATTACCATTTCCGAAACACCCGGAAAATGCCGGATTTCGGCCAAGGCTTCTTCCGTCTGCTTATTCGTAAAGTGTAGCTTTTCACGAATCGCGACCGGGCATTCTTTATGATTGATACCAATAACAAAAAAACTCATAATTTTTTATTGTAAAAAATTGTGGCTTCCTTGAATAAAACGCGTTCCGACAAAATTAAATAATACCAGCACAAAAGCCGCCAGACTTAATAGGGCAACTTGCTTTCCTCTTAAAGATGTCATGGCGCGCAAATACACAATTGCTACGTATAATAACGCAATGACACTTGTCGCAATCGTCTTGGGATCAAAAATCCAGTATTCTCCATACGCTGACTTGGACCACATAAACCCGATTCCCACCGCGGCCAAAAGAAGGCAGGCTCCCCAGCTCATCGGCTGGTAAATCAGTTTTTCAAGTTCCTCAAGGGACGGCAGCTTATGATAAAATGTGCCGGCGTGACGCGTTTTGAGTTCGTGGTGCTGGATCAGGTAAAGGATGCCCGCCCCGAAGGAAATCGTGAAGCTGGCATAAGCAAAAAAGGCGCTCACAATGTGAATCGTAAAAAAGGGATTTACAAGCAGCGGAAGCGGCTTTGTCTTCAGGTGAAAACTCAAAAGAGAAGCCGCTATCATCCCAGCAAGCATCGGCGTAAGGATAAGCCCAAACGAATCGCTTTGGGCCTTCACAAGCAGCACAAGGTAAACAAACGCAAGCGACCAGGCAAAAAAAGCCAGGGCCTGGGAAAGATTCATGACCGGAAGAAAAAAGCCCTGCTCCATAGCTTGGGCCGTGAAGTAGAAAGTGCTTAAAAGAAAGCCGATCCTCAGAGCGATAAAGGCGGGCCGGTTTCCTTTTTCGAGCCACCCGGAAAAGGCGAGCCCATGGAAGAGAAAACCCAGGAAGTAAGCCGCTCCGGATAAAAGAAGCAGGGTAAAAGAGACTGTCATTTAGAATTTTTCCTTTGATCTAGAAAATGAAAGTTATGCTGAATCTGGTCCTCAAAAAAACTCCGCCTTTTTTTGTGGCCGGTTATTTCGAATTTCGCCCCGCGGCGCAGCCGGCCCAACCGGTTCAAAAGCCGTACGGCTTCGGGGCGAATCATTTGAGACAATTCCTCCCGCAGTTTTTTAGCCAGCAAGGGGCTGGCTCCCCCGGTCGAGATAGCCAGCTCAAGCCTTCCTTTTCGCACCAGAGAAGGAACTAAAAAATCACAAAGTTCAGGCTGGTCCGCCACATTCACAAGAATTTTCTTCTTACGGCAGGCAAGCGCAAATTTTTTATTTAGCACCGGATTCGAAGTCGCGGCAAAGGCCAGGTCCGCTCCTTTTAATAAAACGGGCACGGAAACTTTGGGCCTTAAGCGTAAAGAAGCATTTTTTTTTGCAAGGCGGACGATCGAAGGAAGAAATTCACGGCTTGCAACTTCGACCCGGACCTGGCTTGCCAAAAGCCCCTTAATTTTCCGGAAAGCCACTTCTCCGGCCCCCAGCACCACCGCTTTCTTCCCTTTAAGATTTAAAAAAACCGGATAACGTTTCACGGCATTCAACCCATTTTCGTTTCCCAAACGTCCTCGGCAAGATACGCCTCCATAAATTCCTCAAACTCATCTTCCAGGGCAAGGCAGGGAACAGGTTTCAGGCCCGTCGTTCTTTCAATGGCATCGATCGTCCTTAAATCAAAAGGGTCGCACATCGCGAGCTTTAGCCCTTCCGGCGTCATTTCCACAGGAACAACCCGGTGGGACTTTATAAAATCCCTGGTAAATAAATGAAGAATTTCAGAGCGGATAGAAACATTCCTAAGGCTTATGTACGGCAAGTTTAACTTTTTTTCAAGCATCCGCCCCACATCTTCGCTGCGGACCAGGTTCATTGAAATCAATGTCTGCCCAAGCCGTTCTCCTGTTTCAAGGTGCTTTTTCAATGCAAGCCTCAATTTTTTCTCACTAATCAGCCCGGCATTGAGCAAAATTTGCCCAAGAGGTTCGATACTGTCTTTGCCTTGCGGCAATGCCGTTTCCGGGGCAAGGATCTTGACCGCCTGCTCCACTTTTCGAATCGGCTCTGATCTGCGGTCCCGCAAATAATGACTGCCTGGCTGCATCTTAAGAAATGATTTTACCTCTGCAGCATCCTGGGCAATTTCTCCGAGGCTTTTGTAGGAGCGGAATAAATTATTGCAGGCGGCAACCGAGCAAGAAATGAGGGGAAAAGTCTCAAGCTCTCCCCGGCGATTCGAAACGCGGATAAATCCCTGCTTCTGATCGGCTTCATTATAATTGGTGGGGATAATCCGGTCAAATTCTGAAATAAAGACGCGCGCGAAGGCTTCTTCCTTATCCGGATGAAGCACGACAATAAAGTCATCGCCTCCGATATGCCCGACAAAGCACTCTTCGTCAGGTAGAATTTTCTCTTGCGTTTGGATCAGGATTTTGGCCGTCTGGCGGATCACGTGGTCCCCTTTTTCAAAACCGTAACGGTCATTAAATGATTTGAAATGATTCAAATCAAGGTAAAGGACTGAAAACTTTTCCTGATGCTCAATCTTCTCACGGATGACTTTTTCAATGGCAATGTTCCCCGGCAAATGGGTCAAGGCATTGGCCTCGACCCGCCAGCGGGCCCTTGAAATATTGAGGGTGACACGCATCTGAAGGACAAGGGGGCTGAAAGGCTTGATTAAAAAATCATCAAAGCCCCTTTCCTGGCTTAAAACAAGTTCGGCCAAATCACTTTCCTGGGCCAGCATGATAATCGGCACCGCGGCAAGGTGCTGTTTTTCGCGGATTTTTTCAATCAGGGATTTCCCGCCCAGCCGGTTCATTTGGTTGGAAAGCAGGATCAAATCGACCGATTGACGCGCAAGGTAACGGAGGACATCCTCGCTCTCGGTAATTTCCACCACGTCATAATGGCGCGTGGTCAGGCGCGTGGAGACAAGTTCGAGAATGGAAGGATCATTATCCGCAATAAGGATTCGCATAAAGGCAGTTAAGAGTTATGAGTTGTGAGTGATGAGTTAGAAACCACTAAAAGCTTTCCTTCACGGAAGGAAAGCGTCCGGCCAGGACATCGTCCCGATAATGGGCAACGGCATGCTTGATTTGAGCTTCGAGCGCCGCGTACCGGCGCACAAACCGAGGATGGACGGAACTTGAAAACCCCAGCATATCATGTGTCACTAAGACTTGCCCGTCTGTTTTTGGGCCGGCGCCGATCCCGATTGTGGGGCATTTGACCTTTTGCGTGATCTTCTGGGCTAGCTTCGCGGGAACACATTCTAATACCAGGGAGAAGACCCCCAACTGGTCAAGCAAAAGGGCATCTTTTAAAATTGCCTCGGCATGCTTTTGATCCCTTCCCTGAACGCGGTACCCCCCAAGCAAAGTGGCGGTTTGAGGGGTCATGCCTAAATGCCCCACCACAGGAATCCCGTTTTGAATGAGTGCTTTTATTTGCTTTTGGATTTTCTTTCCGCCTTCAAGCTTCACGGCATTCGCTCCCCCTTCCTGAATCAAACGCTTGGCATTGCGAAGGGCACGCTCCACCGTATCGTATGAACCAAACGGCATGTCGCTCACCACCAGGCTGTGTTTAATCCCGCGCGAGACTGCCTTCGTATGGTGAAGCATATCCCGCACCGTTACAGGAACCGTACTCTCGAACCCGAGCAGCACCATCCCCACTGAATCCCCGACAAGGACCACATCCACACCTTGCTCATCCAGAATACGCGCGAGAAGAAAATCGTAAGCGGTTAGAACAACGATTTTTTCTTTTTTCTTTTTTTTGTCGTAGATGGACTTGACCGTGAGCTTCATTAGAAATTCTGCTGTCCTTACTCTCATTTATTTTATTTATCGGAAGTAAGGACTGCACCAACTTCCGAATAAAATGTTAATTTGTTAGTTGGTGCTGCCACTTATAGGCATTGATCAAATTCCGCATAAGCAGCGTGACCGTCAGCGGCCCGACTCCCCCGGGAACCGGTGTAATGAAAGCCGCCCGTTTCTTGGCTTCCTCAAACTCAATATCCCCTGCAAGTTGACCATTCACTTCGGTGGTTCCGACATCAATCACAATCGATCCGGGCTTGATCCATTCTCCTTTGATGAGTCCCGGCTGGCCTGCGCACGCAACCACGATATCGCTTTCTTCCACGGCTTTCTGGAGATCATTCCTCGAGGTTCCGGTATTGCAGACAATGGTCGTCACGCGGCGTTGGCCAAGCAGGAGTTGGAGCGGCCGTCCGACAATCGCACTCTGCCCGACAATTACCGTTTTCATCCCCCGCAAATTCTTATTCATTTCACTCACAGTCATTTCAATAAGTTTGAGGGCCGCAAACGCCGTCGGCGGAATCAACTTCGCGCGGCGCAGCACAATTAGACCAAGGCTTGTGGGATGAATACCTTCCACATCCTTGTGCGCATCAAGCGCCAACAGCACCTGGTCCAAGTCAAATTCTTGCGGCAAAGGCATTGCGATAAAAATTCCATGGCATTCGGGATCCGCATTCAATTGTTTAATTTTTTCCACAAGGGTTTTCTGGGAAGCAAGCTGAACGGGTGAAAATCGTTCGAATAAAATGCCCAGTTTTGCCGCCAATTTTTCCTGTTGATTGATATACCATTCGCTGGCAGGGTCCGGACGGCTTTGAAGGGCTGCAAGCCGCGGCAAAATCTTCTTGTTTAGAGAAAGATCCTCGACTTCTTTTTTAATTTCAGCCTGAATCTGCTGGGCGAAAACTTTTCCTTCAATTAATTTTGCTTCAGTCACTGGAAGGGTCATGTCCTTTTTCAAACCGGTGCTTTAATTCTTCCAGGGCTTTTTCAGCCCGTTCTTTATGCTCCGTGTTTTTCATATAATGCGCATTAATCATGGCCGTGTGGCAAGCCCCGCGAAAGGCCCCTTCAAGCAGCCCCGCGCTGACCAGCAAATCATTTTTGATAGAACCTGAAACCAGGCCGGCCAGATTCGCATTGCATTCCTTGGCCATTATAATCAGAAAAGCCAAATCCGCTTGAAGGCGAAAAGAATTCTGAAGGGCATCTTCCAGTTTGTCCGGATTTCCATATGCGGCCATAACTTCCTGATAGACTTGCGGATCCAGATTGACGATTTGAAACGTATCCCGCCTGACCTTTTCAAGGGAATATACGATCTCTTCAAGAGTCTTGCGCCGCCGGGCTTCTTTCTTTTCTTCTTCGGTGGTAAGACCGGTTTTTTTCTTGCGCGCCAAAGAGATCTTGCCGACCATTTGCGTTAATCCGACTGCCAGGGCCGCGGTATAAGCGGAAACACTGCCGCCGCCCGGTACCGGCTCGGCGCTCGCGAGTTCATTAAGGTACTGCTCTAGGGATAAATCTGTAAATTTTTTCATAAGAATAGGATACCGCAGTTGTAGTATAGAAGCCCCTTTCTCCCCTGTCAACGCAGGGCTCATATCATTCAGGTGCCCTCTTGCATCTCTTTCGATAGCAACGAGTTTGGCGCCAATATTCCACTGGCTCCCGTTACTTGGCCAGTGTATACTTTTGGTCACTTTCCTTTATGTTATGATGTCTATTTCTCTCATTATTCCAACTTTCAACCGTAAGAGCCTCCTCAAACGGGCTGTTGAATCTGCCCTTAAGGGTCAAAAGATTCCCGCTGAAATCATTATTGTGGATGACGGTTCAACCGACGGAACGGAGGAAATGATCCGTCAGCATTTTCCGTTCGCGAATTACTTGTTTCAACCTAACCAGGGCCCGGCCGCGGCGAGGAATCGCGGGATTCAGGAAGCCCAGGGAGAATGGATCGCGTTTCTTGATTCGGATGATGAATGGATGCCGGGAAAACTTGCCGCACAGCTTGAGTTCTTTATGCAAAATCCTGAGTATCTCATTTGTCAAACCGAGGAAATCTGGATCCGTAACGGCCGCCGCGTAAATCCCATGAAAAAGCATAAAAAATATGGCGGCTGGATTTTCGAAAAATGCCTGCCGCTTTGCATCGTGAGTCCTTCGGCCGTTATAATGCACCGAACGCTTTTGGAAGAAGTCGGCCTCTTTGACGAATCGCTGCCGGCCTGTGAAGATTATGATTTATGGCTTCGCGTGGCTTGCCGGTATCCCGTCGGGCTGATCGAAAAGCCTTACGTCACGAAATACGGCGGCCACGCGGACCAGCGTTCCCACGAATTTCCCGCAATGGATCGCTTTCGCATCCAATCCCTTATTAAAATTCTTGCTTCAAATAGCCTGTCCCCTGAACAAGAGAAATCAACAAAGACTGTGTTAGAAGAAAAAATGAGGATTTATATTCAAGGGGCCGTTAAACGCGGGAAAATTGATGAAGCAAAAATCTTTCAAAGCTGGGCTCAAGAAAACCGGATTGCCATATGAAACTTTACACGCCGCAAAAAATCTTTATTGAAAAGAAGGCTCTGAATGCCCCCGCCACCAAACGGATTTTGTCCCGTTTGCCGGATGTCCCCGCAGAAGAAATCGAGGAATCGCGTACCCTTATTGAAAAAATCCGTAAGGCCCCGGAACCCATTACAGAAGGCAAACGCTGCCTTTTGCTTGCTCACGATCAGGGACGGTCTTTTAAACCTTTTCCGGAATCCGAACAATATCTCTCTTGCGATTATTTTACCCTGCACGTGGCCGAAGGCTGTGACCTGGAGTGCAGCTACTGTATCCTCCAGGCTTATTTAACCAACCCTGTTCTCACGGTTTATGTCAATATCGAAGAGATGCTTGCGCAGTTACAAACCATTCTTGACCGGAACCCAGACCAATTCTTCCGCATCGGGACCGGCCAACTGGCCGATTCCCTTTCGCTTGACCATTTGACCGGTTTTTCGGAAATCCTTGTTCCTTTTTTTGCAAAGCAGAAAAACGCGGTGCTTGAGTTAAAAACAAAAAGCGTGAACATCGACCGCCTCCTCCCTCTTTATCCCGAAGGGAAAACCATTGTGTCCTGGTCTATGAATTCAAAAAAAATTCAGCGTGAGGAAGAGCACAAGTGCGCTTCGATTGAGGAGAGAATTTCTGCGGCTCGAAAAATCCTTACAAATAACGGCTACCGTGTGGGATTTCATTTTGATCCGGTCATTGATTACGAAGGGTGGGAAAAAGATTACGGGGAAGTTCTCGAGAATCTTTTTTCGCAAATAAAGGAGAATCGGATCGCCTGGATAAGCTTGGGGTGCCTGCGAATGATGCCTGAGTTAAAACCCATTATGCAGCAGCGTTTCCCCCATTCTGCACTTCCCTCCGCTGAGTGGATTCGGGGAATGGACGGCAAGTTACGCTACTTCAAACCCCGCCGCATTCAAATCTATCAAACCATGCTTGGCCTGATCCGCAAAAAAGCGCCTGATGTCACGGTGTATCTTTGTATGGAGTCTCCCGAAGTTTGGCAGCAAGTATTCGGCAATTCCTGGAACCGCGACGTAGTCTGTCGTCAGTTGGACACCGCTGCAAAAGATTAATTCCTCTCAGGCTTTAAGCAGCTGCTCAAGATCTTCCTCTTTTTGGGGCATCTTATCTTTTTCTAAAATCTCCCAAGCAATTTTCCCTTTTTTGTCATATTTTTTAATTGATGTAATAGTGCCAAGCTCATAATTCACTTCAGCTAAAAGCTGTCCGGTTTCGTAATAAAATTTTGAGAGACCGTGGACCTTTTTGTGAGCGAAACTATCGGTACGCCACAAAATACCGCTTTGGTAGTACTGTTTCCGGTCAACGGGTTTCCCGGCCACAAAATTAATCTCAGCCATTAATTGCCCATTTTTGAAGTAATAGCGGGTCAACCCTTCCAATTTTCCATCTTTGTACAATTCTTCGGCCCGGATGCCGCCTTCCAGATAATAATAAACAGCTTTTCCTTCCTTTTTCCCGCGGGCATATGAAAAGACGCGCTGAAGCTTTCCGTCCAAAGTGTACATTTTATGCACACCGTGATAATTCCCAGTCTGATAGCTTTCTTCCTTTAAAAGAACGCCGTATTCCGAATAAGATTTTCGGATTCCTTCGTATTGACCCTTCTTGATCTCAAAAACGCTTTGCAATGCTCCGCTCGGGTAATAGGTTTTGTGGATGCCATCCGCGTAAATCTCCTTCATTTCCTCAGGGTGAAACTGTTCTAAAATGTTTCCTTCGGTAGAAGGGATTTTGTGGTTTCGATAAAAAAGAAAATCTTGAGGGGAAAGAATCTGTTTAGCGTACCTAAAACTAAAGAGGATAAGCCCCAGAACAAGAAGGACCAGAATCCGTTTTAAGAGTAAATCTTTATTAGCGAATAAACGCTTTAAAAATTCTCTCAGCGCGTAATTCTTTTTTCTTCTGCGCATACGGGTAGCCATAGTTCTTTTTTTATCGGCATTGTTGCCAAAACTGCTTATAGTTAAATAAGTTACCCCTCTTGCGGGCTGCGATTTCATCAGGCATTCTTTCAATAGATGCCAAGCAACCATCCACCGGCGCCTTTTTAACAGAAAATGGCGCAGGCTTAACGCTTAACTTATGAGCAGCAACCACATGTTGCGTAACAGACAAAAGCGCTTTTCAAGGCGAAGAATATTCATCCAAACCAATCCAAGTTTGCAAAAACACAAACATAGGCTTCTCTTGGGTGTTCTGGGGATTGCCCTGTTTTTATTTTTGGTCGATCAATGGCATCAAAACCGAATCACGGAACTGCAGGAAAAAAGGAAGGCCTCTGTCGGCGAACGGCAATCTATCTTGCAGGAGCAACCATCGCTTCTTTCAAAAGCAAAAAATGAGGTCCGTACGGCCATTCTGGCCCACGATGACCTTAAATTTCCAACAGACACGTCTCTTTTGGACGAAAAGCAAGCATTGCTTTCGCCCATTTCGTTTGGGGGATTTGCATCCCAAGCTTCTCAAAACCTGCTTCCACATGCGGATTCTCCCGGTCTTCTTCCTTCCGGGTTTGACGACAAACCTCTTGAAATAAAGACCGAGGACAGGTTCAATCCTGGTGCAGCGAAATCAGAGGGACTTTATTTAACAAAAATTGCTGCCCCGGCAAAAACGCAAAGAAAAATCTCTCAAACAAACATGCTTCAGACTCTACCGCAATTAATTCTTGCGGACGATGCGCTCAGGTTGAGCTCCTATATGCGGACTTTTATTGGACACGGTGAGGATATCATTTCTGCATACAAGCAGTTTGCCGATTCCCCTCAAGAAAATACGCTGTCAGACATGCCGAACATAACCGAGGCGCTCAATGCCTGGGGCTTTCCTTCACTGCGGGGAGAAATGAGACTCGAACCTTTGCGCCGGGTTCCCCTGGCCAATGCGGATCTAGAAACCGTCACCGCCAATGCCAACTTTGCGAGCTTCCGGGAAGGGCTAACCTTATTTTCGTTTGAAGGAGAGCAAACTTTTTATGGCAGGGAATCTTACTCTTACTCCAATGTTTATCTTCTCGAGATTTTGAGTCTTTTTGCCATTGGCCTGATCGTGTGGTCAGCCCTTTTGTATTTTGCGCCTTATACTTCTTCCTCCCCGCTAAAAACACCAATGTTTGCCCACCGCATGGCCTCATCCTCCTGGCATCGCTTATCCGATTGGCAGCTTGCGGGAAGAACCCGCAACAGCCTGCAAGGCATCCCCCTTTTAAGGATGACCTTTCACAATGTGCGATTGCAGAGAACGAAGTCCGGAAGAAAAGATAAAACGGTTGTGTGGATTCATCCGGAAGGGATTATCCAGGAGAAGAAGACGGCGTCTCCGAAGCCGCCGGCGCCTGAATAAGTTTAAAAAGAGCGTCTCCTGCGGGAATTTTCTCTTTTTCCATAATTTCTAGCGCCACCTTGCCCTCAGGATCATATTTTTTAAGGCTTATGGCATTATCTTCCTGATAAGTAACTTCCGCGATCATACTGCCAGTTTCTGAATAAAACTTGGAAACACCCGTGAGCTTACTGTTCTCAAAACTGTCTTCACGCAGAATGCCGCCTGAAGGGTAGAATTGTTTGCGCAAAAGAGGCACCCCGTCCTGAAAACTGACTTCAAACATCAATTTGCGCCCGGGATAATAGGATTTTGTGACTCCATTAAGCTTATTATCCTTATAAACTTCTTCTGCCCACAAAGCACCGGTCGGAGCAAAGACCTTACTTATTCCCTCGCGCTGGTTATTCTCAAAATGAATTTCCGCCTTTAACGCGCCGCTCTCATAATAAACTTTACTTACGCCCTGAAGCCGGCCCTCGTCATACCTTTCCTCACGGATGATGGTTCCGTCTTCGGCAAAAATTTGGCGAACCCCGTCCAGCTGCCCGCCTTTGATATTAAAAATAGCCTGCGGCACTCCGTGCGGATAGTAGGTTTTATAAGTACCGTCCGGAGGGGCCTTGGCGGAGGCAGCAAGGGATTCAGGAGAAGGGGCGATACCTTTCTGCTCCGGAGGATTGAGCAAACTGGTGGAAAGCGCGAGAGGGTCCCCTGAAATCTTCGCGGGCTCGTCCTTAGGCGGCGCGGCCAGGGGCTTTGCTGGGGCCTCCTGCTTCACTGGAATCCTCTCGGGGGTGTGTGAACTCTGAGAAAAAATCAGCTTCCAGAGGGAAAAGCTTGCCAGCATAAAAACGAGGAGTAATAACAAATATATTTTCTTCATGATAAATTTATTCTAGATTATCGTCACAAATGTCGATCTATTTATTAATATGAACCATGCATTTCTGATTCTTAGCCGGTTTGTCCTCTTTTTTTTTATTCCCTACCTGGAACTGGTGTCTCTGCGCTTTATCATCTCACGGGAGGCCATTTATGAACACATGATTATTCTCTTCAGTCCCGGTCTCATGTTTTATATCCTGATCCCCTTTGCCACGGCTTTTGTCGTCTTCGTCATGCTTTTAGATAAAAAAAAAGATCCTCTGCCTTTAATTTTTCATAAAAAAATTGCGCTTGTAAATGCAATTTGCTTTTTAATCTTTCTCGTGGTCAGCCGCAATCTCGGCGCCCTGCACCATCTTCTGGGGAAAGAATGGCTGAGTTTTATCTGGGCCGACCTGGGCGTTCTGACGCTGGGTTCAAGCCTGATTATTTTCTTAAACCTGGAGGCTTTGTTTTATCGCGTCAAAAAATACGTTTGGGAAGCCCTGTTTAGTCTTTTTGCGGGCAGCCTCTTTTACCTTTTTCACCTCTCCATTCACTTCCTTTGGCCTTTTTTATCCACGGCCGTGACCTTCATTGTTTATACCCTGTTAAACTTAATGGGATTGGGCATGACAATGGGAGTTGACCAATACACCCTTTCTCATCCCCTTTTCTCAGCCAAGGTCGCAGCCGCCTGCAGCGGCCTGGAAGGTATTTTTTTGTTTATCTTCCTGTTCTCGCTGATCCTCATTGTGGATTGGGGAAGCTATACGCTTAAGAAAGCCCTGCTGATTTATTGCCTGGGGATTCTTTTCATGTTTTTCCTGAATGTCCTGCGCGTCACAATTTTTTTTACTGCCGCCATCTGGGCCACCCAGCAATGGGGGCAGGGGGAAGCCTCGCAGCTTTTTGTCTGGTTTTTCCACGCCAATGTGGGCTGGATTTTTTACCTTATAGGGATTGCGATTTTCTTTTCAATCCTGTTCCGGGTTATGCAGCCCAAACCCCGGCCGACTTCTTAACCCTAAAAAGAGGAATCTTATGATGCAAAAAAACGAAGCTATCAAAACAAAAATTCTGGTCCTGGATGACGAACAGGAAATCGTCGAGGCTTTTTCCCTTTTGATGAAACAGTTTGATTTTGATGCCGACTTTTTCCGGGATGCGGGTTTAGCCATTGAAGCAATCGCAAAACATCCCGCACGCTATAGCATTATTATTACGGATATTAAAATGCCCAAAATGGACGGGATTTCTTTTGCAGAGCAAGTGCGGACATTAAAACGGGATATTCCGATTATCTTTATGACGGGTTATCCGTCCGATGAATTAAAAAGGAAGGCTCTCGGCTTAAAACACGTGGCATTCCTCGAAAAACCTTTCCCGCTTGAACAAACTTTCCACGAGCTTATTCCGAGGCTCTTAAGAGACTCATCCGCCGCTTGATACGGCGAATGAGTCTCTCACAGTAAAAAGCTGTGTAACGCTTTACTCTTCCGCAGGAGCTGCGGCTTCTTCTTCGGTGGGTTTTTCTACAGAAACGGTCTTTGCGATTTTCTTACCGTCCTTACTGACAAAATCAATCTCAACGCTGTCGCCCGCTTTAATATCCGCCACGGCATTAGCATTTTCAAGTTTGACCGCCGGGTCCGTGGTATAGGTCACGTCCACGTCTTTGTCCGACTCATAATCATATTCACTCACAACCAATTGATCCCCTGTCACGCTTTTAACCGTTCCAAAGGAATAATCGGTTTCTTCTTCGCCCACGGCCGCTGCCGGAGCCGCAGGTGCTGCAGCTGGCGCCGCCTCTTCCTGCGAAAAGGCAACGGGTAATATTGAAACAATTCCCAAGGCTAACCCTAAAACAACCACTAAACTTTTCTTCATTGCTCACTCCTCCTCTGGCTACTCAATGTTATTTTTATTGATCCAATAGTTACAAGCTTGATTGCGAATCTTGCCTAAATATTGCCTCAAAATCTCAAAATTAGCAAGGCTAAAATCAACAAGCAAAAGAGCTTACGAAAATGATTTTGGACCCCGATCAAGCTCTCAAAAGTTAAGACGGAAAATCGGTTAAATTATTCACCGGATTCCCAGCGCCTTCTTCCCGCGCATCTTTCGTTTATGACTTCTTTTGGAACGAGAAGCTACCATTTGTACATTCAGGCTATTTCTATAGCCTTCTCCAATTTACGGACTCTTGCAATAAAGAAGCCTTCCATTTCGGCGTTGGGAATGATGCGGACCGAGGCGCGGACGGAAGGATGAAAAGCCTGGTTCTCCCACTGTAGGATCCCGGACATCTGGTTATGAAAAGGAAGCTGGATTTTTTCTAACTGCATCCTTTCTTTAAACTTCCCAAACGCCCACGTGAGCACCCCTTCATTTTCTTCCGGGGCAAAGGTGCAGGTGGAATAAACCAGAATCCCTCCCGGCTTGAGCGCGTGAAAAGCAGAGGCAAAAAGCATTTTCTGCTTCCGGGACATTTCCTTAATTTTGGCGGGTTTCCAGTAATGATAAGAAGCCGGATCATGAATATTAAACCGTCCTTCCGCACTGCAGGGCGCATCCAGCAAGATACGGTCAAAACTTTCAGGCTTATCGCGGCCAAATAACTCTCCGCCTTTAAGGCTTAAGGTGACATTCGCGGCCCCCTGAAGCTCGACATTGGCCTTTAATTTAAAAAAACGGATTTGGTTATTGTCATTGGCAACAAGATGCCCCTGGCCTTTCATCATGACTGCCATTTGGGTTGTTTTGCTTCCCGGAGCGGCGGTCATATCAAGAATGGTTTCGCCCGGCTGCGGGTCTAATACGATAGGCGGAACCATGCTTGAAAGGCTCTGAACATAGATTTCACCCTTTTGATAAATTTCTGTTTTCTGCAGATCCCGCAAGATTCCACCGCGAAGGATAAAGGCGCCAGGGTACCAGGGAATTTTTTGAAGCCTGAAGCCGGAATGCTCCAGGGTTTCTTTGAGGATCTCGGGGGAAGCCTTGAGCGTGTTGACGCGGAAGGTGGTGGGCGTTTTGTCGGCAAAGGTGTTGGCGATGGCATCCCATTTTTGAGACGGGATGAGGCGCTTCAATCTCTCCAGGAAAAGTTCAGGTAACCGCTTGACTTCGTTTCTCATTTTTTCCTATGATGACATAAACTCAGAATGATTCAAGACAGATTTAGTGAGCTATTTCCACATTGTCCACGGGAACGCTCGACACGCAAAAAGTGAATTCCGGTTTGCTGGCGCGTATGTGTGCAGCCTTGGCTCGACGCAGTCCGGATTTGCTCATTACCATTGCAAATCCTGGCCTGCGACGTCCCGCCAGACAATGCGAAAATAGCTCTGCAAAATATAAGAATAATAGAAGAAAAACATTTTTGTTCTCCGGAAGAACGTCTGCGACCCGATCTCCAATGGAAATGCCACAATCCAAAAAACGGCACTGGCGGCTTTGCCGCCACGTGGGAGGTCGGCGGAGCAGTCGAGTGAGGACCGCACAGCCCAGAATTCATTTTTCGCGGTCCGAACGGTTCTGGAGGAGAAGCAAAAATGTTTTTCATAAATTATATCGCATTACAAAGAGAGTTTATTTCGCTAAATGACCATTCAACCGGTTTTGATGATTCAGGGGGGAGCGGGAAGAGCGTTTCAGGATAAAAAGCGGGCGGTGCGCATCCGAAGAAAAATGGCCCATATCCTGAAACTCTCTTACAAAACCCTTCTCAAAACGAATGCCCTCGAGGCGGTCACTTTTGCCGTCAAACTCCTTGAGGATGACCCTGATTTTAATGCCGGCACAGGCTCCCAGCTTCAGGCCGACGGCGTGGCCAGGCTTTCGGCATCCATCATGGACGGAAGCAGCGAACGCTTCGCAGGCGTGATTAACGTCGAACAAATCAAAAACCCCATTCTGATTGCACGCTCCCTTTTGTTAGAAAGAGATAGAGTTTTATGCGGGAAAGAAGCCTTGAAATACGCAAAGAGCATTGGGTTTAAACCCACCGATCCCCGAACAAAAGCCAGCATCCTTCGCTGGAAAAAAACAAAGGAAGAAGCGTGCGATACGGTCGGCGCTTGCGCACTTGACCGGCGAGGAAATCTCGCAAGCGCCACGTCCACAGGTGGCCGTGGGCACGAACGCCCAGGGCGTGTCAGTGACTCCGGAATGCCGGTCGCTAATTACGCCGATAGCTGGTGCGCTGTTTCGGCAACTGGAATCGGCGAAGAGATTATCGATGAAGGCCTCGCCATTAAAATTGCCACGCGGATTCGCGATGGTCTGAGTCTCAAGCAGGCTTTTGCCAAAACCTTCCGTGAGGTCAAATCTCACTCGCGTCGAATGGGCGCTATGGGTGTGGATTCAAAAGGAAATGTTGCCTGGGCCACCACAACGGAAGTCCTGATCTACGCCTGGATGAAAGGCAAAAAAACCGGGATTTTTGGTTAACATGCTGAATTCATCGGCGGGCCGATGAATTCAGAAGCAAACGCTGTGTTTCGTGAACACATCGAATTCGTCCGCCCGCGGACGAATTAGCCAATTTCCCCGCCGCGGAGAAATTGCACTCAGGACGCCTGGAACCTTCTCTTTCTTCTGCCGCCCTCTAATCGGCATGAAAACCAATTCGTCGTTTGGGTGACTCGGGAGGCGACATTAACTGATGAATGGCTTTAAATATACTTTGGATTTCCTCATCGTGCTTTTCAATTTTTCTCTCAAGCTGGCTTAATTTTGTTCCAAGCACCTTGTGCCTGGAAAGCATTTGGCGAAGTTTTACAAAGGTTCTCATGATGGCAATATTGACGTGGATAGCTCTTTTACTCTTTAAGATTGAAGAGAGCATAAGGATTCCATGCTCGGTAAAAGCCTTCGGTATTTTACGCGTACCGCCCCAACTTGATGTTCCAAAATGGAATATCAAGTTTTTAACCTCTTTCAGGTTCAATTGAAACATAAAATCATCTGGAAACCGATCAAGATTTCTGTTTACAGCTTTGTTTAAATTACCTGTGGTAACGCCATATAATGCTGCCAAATCTTTATCAAGCATAACCTTATAGCCTCGTATAAGTAAAATTTTTTGCTCAATAATTTCTTGCGGAACTAAAGAGGAAACGTTTTTGACTGTAGACATAAAAATACCCTCCCGACAATTGAGTCGCGCCAAAGTGCCCGGAAAGACTCCTTGGGCTACTATTCGTGGAGGGTGAATCGTATCGACCTGAGCTCTGCTCGCCTCAAGCCATGCATTTCGTGTTTATCCGACTTTTCTACCGGTCTTCAAAAGATCCGGCAACCCCGTTAAAGCAACGTTAATCTACCAAACTTTCTGCCAAATAGGTATCAAAAAAGTGAAGCTTAATTCATCGACCCCCGCGCCGAGGAATTCACAGGCAACTGCTGCCTGCCCCCCGAAAAATGACTGTCACTGATTTTGCATTACGTTTGCCCTGATAAAATAAAACAAAAAATTAAAAGAAAAATTGTTAACTCAATTAAAAGTGAACCGATAAATAACTTAAATATTTTTTTCTCTTTACCAACGAGCTGCGAATATTTAGTTAGTACAGTGAACGCAGAAAAGGGGCCGCCACTACGCTTTGAAAACATACCCGCAAGCAGCTGTGTCAAGAACAACATGACCAACATCATGCCAAGAAAAGCGAATTGCAACCAATCCATAATTCTCATTTAAAATAATTCTCCCCCACTCACCTTGGGTCATTTCATTTTGCAATTGTGTTTACCGGACGGCGTTTCGTCTTTACGCCTCGATTTGGTCCTGGAGTTTTTGGGTCAGGTCGCCCATTTGTTTCAGAAGATAATCCGGGAGAAGGTGGCCATTTTCAAGTTCGCGCTTGGTGCTTGTAAGGAACGTTACAAGCCTTTTAAGCGTGGCGTTTCTGCGCTCTCTGCGGGCCTCATTCGGATCTTTTTCTTCATACTGCGACAACAGCCTGGCCATTTGGGCCCGTACATCTTTAGGTTCTTTGGCCGCTGTAAGCACCGATTGCCGGATTTCGGCATAATCATTCGGAGAAAACTTTTTATTATCTTTAGCCAGCCTCAAGAGATTGACGGATTCATAATTTGGAATAGTTTTCGGGCTTTCCTCTTCCTGAAAACGTGATTCCACAAAACGCGGCTCTTCTTTTTCAAGAAAATCGTAGGACTTTAAAAGCTTGGATGCCGCATTCAGTTTAAGCCCCAGCTCTTTGATGCAATACGCTTCGAAAGTTAAATGGCCCCAGTCCCGGTAATGCTTTTCCTTGCTTATCGCAAACAGGTACTGGCCCAGTTCGATCCAGGAGGCTTTATATTTTCGCGCAATCTCCCCGGCTCTCTGCCGCAAGAGTTCGGTTTGTTCTTTAGTTTCCGTTGAAATCATTTCTATTCCTCCGATTTAAAAAAGTTTATATCAAATCCCGATCAAAGCCGCGCCAATCACGCCCGCAGAATCGCCCAGTTCATGTTTAACAATCGGGGTTTCAAGGCTGTCACTAAAAATCATGCGTTTCACTTCGCTAACACCTTCCGTATAGATTTCATCGATATTGGAAACGCCGCCTCCAAGGATGACGATATCCGGGTCAAGGATGTTAATGAGATTGGCCATTGCACGGCCAAAGTTCCTGAAAAATTGTTTCATAAATTCAATCGCCTTAGCATCCTTCGCACGGTAACGGTTTACGATTTCCTGTAACGATAAAGGCTCATAATGCCACGTCCGGTAAAGACGTTCAAGTCCGCCGCCGCTAATAAACGTTTCAACACATCCCTTTTGACCGCAATAGCAGGCCGGGCCAAAAGGATCGATCGACATATGGCCCCACTCTCCTGCGATATGCTGCTTGCCCGGGATAACTTTACCTTCGTAAACAATTCCGCCGCCGCAGCCTGTTCCCATAATCACTCCAAAAACAAGGTCCGCACCTTTCCCCTTTCCCATCAGCGCTTCTGCCAGGGCAAAACAATTAGCGTCATTTTGAATCTCAATCTGCCGGCCAAGTTTTTTCTCCAGGTCCTGTTTGAAGGGTTTTTGGTTCAAGCATACGGTATTGGAATTTTTAAGGAGACCGGTACGATGTGAAATCGCTCCCGGCGTCCCCATTCCCAGCGTATGATTCTTTCCCTTAATTTCAGACACCAGCAAACGATAAAGCTTTTCAATCTGCCCGAGAATAGGGTCGTAGCCTTTTTCCTGTTCTGTAGGGATGCGTTCACGGGAAACTTCCCGGAGTTCCTGATCCAGGACAATTCCCTCGATCTTTGACCCGCCTAAATCAATGCCAATCCGGTAGCGATCCATAAATGATTTTATTGACCAAGACCACATTGCCAAAGATTCAGGCCCGTTTGCGAATCAAAGGCACGGTTCAGTCCTGAAGCCCCTTCGAGGACAAAGAAAATAACTTCACAGGCAAAAACTTTCGTACCCGGAGTCAAGTGCCCGCCTACGGTTCCGCCCTTGCGGTCAGAACACACAATGTGGAGATGGGGAAAGGGTTTCCCGTCTTTTAAGGAAATATTACCAATGCAGCTTAGGATCTCAAGCCTTTCATCCACGTGCGCCTGAATGTATTTTTTCTCAAGCTGATCATAGTAAAAATAAGCCAGGTGCGTGACAGCGCCCAAGCCATTCACCCACGCCTGACGGATATTATTTTTAATGCAATATTCCTCAATGGATTGATACAAATCCTCACCAAGCTCAATCCGGCCAACTAAAACTTTTCCGGTTTTAAATTCCTGAACTTTCATAAATTATTTCGTCAACCAAAGGATCAAATTATGATGTTGAGGAAATTTTGACAGCAATTCATTCCGGTTTCCCAATTCAAAATCATGGAAATCAAAACCCGGGGCGACTGTGCATCCCACGAGGGCAAATGACGCAGGATCATTGACGGCAGCGCCAAACCAGGATCCCGTTGGAACGACCGCTTGAAAGACCTCGCCACCGGAAGCGTCACTGCCCAAAACCACCGTGGATTGTTTTCCAGTGGAATCAATCATGTCCAGGGTCAATGAAGAGCCTGCGTAAAAATGCCAAACTTCGTCACACTTGATGCGGTGTAAAAGCGACACCTGGTGCCCCAGCAGCAAAAAATAAATGGCCGTGGACACGTTCCGGGGCCCGTCAAAACGGCCGGGCAGATGGTGCGGATGGATGATTTCCTCCGAGCGGTAGGTTTCCCGGTAATACCCGCCTTCCGGATGAGGCTTGAGATCAAGTGTTTTAATCCAATAAGCCGCTGATTTCATGGGATCTGATTGAAAAGCCAGCCAAAAATAAGCACCTGGGGAAGGCTGATCGCAATCATCCAGAGTGCTGTTTTCTTGCCGAGGTTTGCCCAAACGAGACTCACTTCCGTAAAATCCGTAATAACGCCACCCATTAAAAAGGCGAAGGCATTACCGAACGCTCCGGTTTGCTTATAAATTTCAAATGCCAGCGGCGACGTTCCTTCCGAGCATACTTCAAGAACTGTGGCAAGAACAAGTGTCATGAAAAGACCAAAAAGAGACGGGCCCAGAAACCGGTGGAAAATAGACACTGGCACAAAAGCTCCCGAAAGACTCGCGAGTACCACCCCAAGCAAAATCCAGTGAAGCACCATTCTCGCCAAGCCTCGAGCGCCTTTGGCAACGCCTTTCGCATCGCGCCAAATATTTTGACCGTTAAACTGGTACTCACGCATTCTTCTTGCCATGTCTTTACGAATCGAAAAATCCTGTGCAACAGCCACGGTAAATTTATTTTCTTCAATCCACTGTTTTGCTTCGAGAACCTGCAAGAGGAGTCCTGTCGTCAGCGCAACCACTAGCGCAGCGAGGATAATCAAAAATGCTTTAACTCCAAAGAAACCGAGAAGGAGCAACGTCACGGGCAAACTGGCCCAGGGGCTTGCCAGGAGGAAACTGACCACCGCCGGCCCTGAAGCGCCTTTTTTATGCAGTTCCATTGAAAGCGCGATCACTCCGTGACTGCAGGCCGTTGCGAGAAACCCCAATCCGGTTGCATAAAAAATAGTTTTTTTGGTTTTACGGGCCAGATACTTGGAAAAATATTCGTTCGGGATGTAATGGTCGATGATCCCCCCGATCAAGAAACCCAGCACGACCGGAAACCAGATCATTCCGAGGTAGACGGTAAACGCCTGACGGAAGGCAAACAGAAAGGGGAATAAAAAAGAGGCCCCAAAAAGCAAGGATGTGCCAAGACAAATTAAATAAAATGGGTTTTTGTACCAGGGCTTGTTTGCTGAGCCGTGTACATGCCCCTCAGGATGACAACACGAATGGGCTTCCTCATCCATGTCCGAGTTTTCCTCCCAAAAAAGCAGTAAGAAGGACCAGGCCATACCCGGTAAAAGTCAGACCAAGAAACAGCGGTTTGTTGAGGTTAGAGGTTTCTTTGACACAACGCCAGTAAAAGGCGCGGCCCGTATAAAAAATAAAAACGGAAGCCGCCGCTAGAAAATGCAGGCGTACGGCCCCGGTAATATTTTCCCATCCTCCTGCCGCCATCCAGCCCGTAACAAGCGCAGCGAGCATCGTCAAATATCCGAATCGAAAGGAAAAGAGGGCAAAACGGCGGTAGGCTTCGTCCTTTTTGACAAGCCAGAAAAGGATCAGCAAAACTTCTAAAAAATAAACCGCGATTGGAAAGTGAATCGACACCAGGTGGCCGAGTTCACCCACCTCATGCAAAAGGTGTTCTGTAGATTCCATGAAGGCTTACCTCCCTAGATAAAGGTAACCCCGCGTCGTCGGCCAAAAAAATGGCCTCCTCCTGCACCGTAAGCGACTTCATAGGTCGCTACGGTACTGCACTTGGCAACAAGGCCAAGTGCTGGGGTGAGCCCCGGGGAAAAACTCCCCGCGGGCTCAAAGGTTTTCTTTTTGAGCTACTTGAGCCATATACTTGTGAGGATTTTTTAAAAATTTCTCTTCGCACATCGGGCAGCACAAACTATAACGCTTTCCCTCGTAAACCGCAAAATGTTTTCCCGACACTTTATCCCCGCTCACCGGGCAAAATTTATTCCCCACCTCAACGACATCGGTTGCCTGCGCCGGAGCCTGAACTTCACTGAAAGCCACGGGTGAAAAAAGAGCAAGCCCTAAAACAATTGAAAAAACAATTTTTTTATTCATTGAATGGTTCCTCCTTTATTATGGTTCGTTGATCAAAATGGTCACAATGCTAGTCGTGGCAAGTGCACTCTCCCTCCTCACACCGACAGGCAGGGGGAACATCTTTTGCAAGATGCTTTTGAGCTTTTTCAGCAATTTGGATTGTATTTTTCAATGTTCCCGCCAATGCGCTCAGGCTAATTAATTCGCCGCTCAAAGAATCCCCTGTTTTTTGAATCTGTTCAAGAAGCACGATTCTCGCACATTGATTGCAGCGAGGAAGTTCCTGTAAGGCGCGCTCAAAACGGTGGGTTAGATTATCCACCGTCGCCAGGGCCTGGCGCAGTTCATCAAGACCGACGCGTTTCCAAATATTCTCAGGATTAAATGAAGTCTCATCAGCCACTTTGACCTCCTATTTGTTTAATGCCTTTCGGATCCCCGTTCTTTTCCTTCGAGCAGTGGAGTCTTTGTTCCTTTTTGCATTTCAAAATTCCATTTCCAAATCGCGTAAACTACGGGATAAACTAAAAGTTCGAGAATAAATGAAGAAAAAAGACCTCCCACCATCGGCGCAGCAATGCGCTTCATCATATCAGCGCCGGCCCCTTGAGACCACATAATCGGCAATAACCCCATAAAAGCGGCCATCACAGTCATCATTTTGGGGCGAACGCGTTTCACGGCGCCGTGAATGATCGCCGCTTCAAGATCTTCTTCGGTCCGCATCTTTCCTTTTTGAACCGCTTCATGATAGGACATATCAAGAAAAAGGAGCATGAAAACGCCGGTCTCGGCATCAAGCCCCATGAGTGCAATCATCCCGACCCACACGGCAATGGAAATATTGTAACCTAAAATCCAGAGCAGCCAAACCGCACCGATGAGGGAGAACGGAACCGCAAGCAAAACAATGCCGGTTTTTACCATTGATTTTGTGTTCATGTAAAGGAGCAAGCAAATGATAAAAAGCGTGAGCGGAAGAACAATTTTCAGCCGTTCTTTGACCCGGATCATATTTTCGTATTGTCCGCTCCAGGTAAGCGTGTAGCCGGTCGGAAGTTTCAGCTCTTTAGCCACAATGCGTTTGGCTTCCTGAACATAACTTCCGATATCACGGCCTGTCATATCCACGTAAACATAGCCGGCCAAGAGGCCATTTTCATCACGGATCATCGCCGGCCCCGAAACAAGCCGGATATCCGCAAGCTCGGCCAAAGGGATTTGCTGCCCGGCAGAGGTAGCCACAAGCACGCGCTTCAGTTTATCCAGATCATCCCGCAATTCCCGAGAATAACGAACATTCACCGAATACCGTTCGCGGCCTTCAATGGTGGTCGTAATATTCTCACCGCCGATGGCAGACATAATCACCATCTGCACATCTTCAATGGAAAGGCCGTAACGTGCAATCGCTTCGCGCCGGATATCAAAATCCACAAAATACCCGCCGGCAACACGCTCGGCATAAACACTGCGGGTTCCGCGAATTCCCCGGATAATGCCCTCAATATGAGTCCCGATCTCCTCGATTTTTTTTAGGTCCGAGCCGAAAATCTTGATCCCTATGGGGGTACGGACACCCGTGGATAACATATCAATCCGGTTTTTAATGGGCATGGTCCAGGCATTGGTGCTTCCCGGAATTTGAAGGGCCTGGTCCATTTCGTTGATGAGTTCTTCATAAGAAATCCGCTCAGGCCGGATAAAGCGCAGCGGCATTTTAAAAAGCTCCGGCAGCCACGCCGAGTACCACTGGCCCTTTTTACGCCACTGGCTTTCGGATTTAAGGAGCACAACGGTTTCCATCATTGAAAAAGGAGCGGGATCCGTAGAGCTTTCAATGCGGCCCGCTTTGCCAAAGACACGCTCCACCTCGGGAAAACTTTTCAGGATCTTATCCTGTTTTTGCATAAGCGCCTGGGCCTCAGTCACAGAAATCCCGGGCAGCGTGGTTGGCATATAAAGCAGACTCCCTTCCCGGAGCGGGGGCATGAATTCGGAACCCAGTTGGAAGTAAACTGGCAAGGTTGTTAACACAAGCAGGGTCGCAGCAAGGATGGTTCCTTTCCGGTGTTTCAGCACAAAACGGCAGGCAGGTTCATAGAGGCGGAAAAGAATCCTGCTGACCGGATGTTTTTCTTCCGGATAATAATTACCTACTGCAACGGTCGTAGCGAGTTTTGAAAGCCAGGGCCACTTGAATTTAAAAGGCTCCATCCGGGTAAAAAGCATGCGCATAGCCGGGTCAAGCGTGATTGCCAGGATCGCGGCAATGAACATTGCGAGATTTTTTGCCCAGGCCAGAGGCTTAAAGAGCCGCCCTTCCTGATCCACTAAAGTAAAAATAGGCATGAAGGCCACGGCAATCACCAAAAGAGAAAAAAAGACAGAAGGGCCTACTTCTTTCAGTGCCTTCAGCCGAATGGCGTGATAATCCCCTTTTCTGCCTCCTTCAACCCATTGTTCAAGGCGTTTATAGGCATTTTCAACTTCCACAATCGCGCCATCCACAAGCACGCCAATTGAAATGGCAATGCCTGAAAGAGACATAATATTGGAGGTCAGTTTCATGCCGTAAAGCGGAATAAAAGATAAAAGCACGGCAATGGGAATCGTCACAATCGGAATAATCGCGGAAGGAAAATGCCAGAGAAAAATCAGGATCACAAGACTTACAATAATCATTTCTTCTATCAATTGATGTTTCAAGGTATCCATTGCACGAAGAATCAATTCCGAGCGGTCGTACGTGACTTCCAGTTTCACACCCGGAGGCAGGGAGGGTTCCACCTCTTTGATTCTTTCTTTCACCCGATTGATGACATTCAGGGCATTTTCACCGTACCGCATAATCACGGTCCCGCCCACCACATCCCCCTCACCGTCAAGATCGGCCAGTCCCCTGCGAATGTCAGGCCCAAGGGCCACATGGGCAATGTGTTTTACAAGAACAGGCGTCCCCTTCGGATCCGCCCCCACTGCAATTTGTTCCAAATCCTTAATGGATTTAGCATAGCCGTGCCCCCGAACCATATATTCCGCACCTGAAAATTCAAGCAGCCGGCCACCCACTTCCTGATTATTTTTGCGGACCGCATCAATCACGGTGGAAAGCGGCAAGTTGTAAGCCGCCAAACGATTGGGGTCGATGGTGATTTGGTATTGTTTGACAAATCCGCCGATCGAAGCCACTTCCGCCACACCCGGCACGCTTTGCAGGTAATAGCGCAGGTACCAGTCCTGGAAACTTCTTAGCTCCTGTAAATCATGCTGGCCGGTTTTATCCACTAAGGCATATTGAAAGACCCAACCCACGCCTGTGGCATCAGGCCCAAGCTCGGTTTTAACGCCCTCCGGCAGGCGTGCAGTGATCTTGCTTAAATATTCGAGCGTCCGGCTGCGCGCCCAGTAAATATCTGTTCCGTCTTTAAAGATGACATACACATAAGAAAATCCGAAGTCAGAAAAACCCCGGATTGCTTTCACACGCGGGGCGCCCAGCATCGCGGAAATAATGGGATAAGTCACCTGATCTTCAATCACATCCGGGCTTCTGTCCCAGCGCGAATAAATTATGACCTGGGTATCTGAAAGATCAGGGATGGCATCGAGCGGAATATTTTTGAGCGTCCAAACGGCCGCAATCATGGCGGCAGCCACAAAGATTAAAACCAGAAATTTATTGTGCGCTGAAAATCCAATGATCTTTTCAACGAAGCCTTCTCGTCTTGGGCTGTGAAATTCATCCGCCATGTTGATGCCCTCCCCCCGCCATACCTTCAAGCGCGCTTTTGAGGCGGCTTTCGGAATCGAGCAAAAAATTGCCGCTTATCGCAATGCGCTCGTGTTCCTCAAGCCCCGACTCCACAGGATAAAAATCCCCCGTTTTGATTCCTACTTTGACCTCACGGGGCTCGAAAAATCCTTCGCTTTTATTCACAAATACAATCGCACGCTCTCCGGTAAACATCACCGCTTCCTCAGGAACAGCTAAGCCCGTGCCCAAATCAGATTCAAGCGTGGCATCGACATACATGTGGGGCCTCAAAAGCCCTTCGGAATTTTCGACATGAATGCGTACACGGATCGAACGTGTCATTGGGTCCAAAATCGGGTCCAGTGCCCGGACCTCGCCTAAAAATTCCCGGCCGGGAAAAGTCGGGATACTGATTTTCGCCCGGTCCCCGGCTTTTACAACACCGATTTCATACTCATAAATCGTGGCATAAACCCAGACAAACTCCTGGGGCGTTGACATCAAGGCGGGGCCCTGTTCCGGAAGAATCAGATTGCGGTCCTGAACGTCCCTCTTTTCAAGCGCGTGGATCTCATCCTGGGACATGCCAAGGAGATGAAGCCTTGTTCTGACCGCTTCAACAAGAGCGCGGGTTCGCTCAGGCGGCTCGTGATAAGGGCCCTTTTCGGCCTCGGCAAGCGATTGCACGGCTGAAATAAATTCCTGCTGGGCCACAAAAAGCTCGGGATCATAAGCCACACGCCCGACGGTGCGGATTTCTCTGACAAGGTTTCTTTTCTCAACGACCCCGAGTTTCACACCTATTAGCTGCTGCTTGTCAGCTGGAATCTGAACCGTGGCATAACCCGAAACGGAACTTGAGGGCCCCGCGGCGTCCCCTTCGTAAACCGGAATGTAATCCATTCCCATCGTATCTTTTTTGGGCACCGGTGACGTATCCGGCTGTCCCATCGGATGGCGGTAATGAAGAATCTTTTTTTTCTGATTTGCTTTTCCATCCGGTTTGGCCACCAGTTTCATATTGCAAATGGGACAATCCCCGGGCCGGTCCGAAACATACGTCGGATGCATAGGACAGTAATAAGTCTTTCCTTCCTTTGTCAGATGAAAAATTCCAGCCAGCGGCTTCAAAATAAGATTCGGGATGACAAAAATTGACAGTGGCACTAAAACCAACACAAGAATAATCCAATTTTTCCGTGAAATCGTTTTCATGGGTTCATTCCTCCTTCAAGGTTCATGCCGACCATTCTTTCTAGTTCCGCAAAACTTTCTTCCCGCATCGCAAGCGCATGAAAATACTCGTGGCGGAATTCGGTCAAAGATTTCTGGGCTTCCATCACGGTAAGAAAATTTCCTTTTCCGGATTCGTATTCCGCCAGGACGGATTCCAGAACCGACTCTGCCTGAGGAACCACATTCGCCCGGTAAAGCTGGACGGTCCGGTGGTTTGATTCAAATTCGGCTAACGCCTCCTGAATTTCAAAAAGAACCATGTTCTTCATATTTTGTTCAGCCGCCTGGGCTTCTCGCTTTTCAGCCCGCTTTTCCTTAATTTGTCCCACACGTCCCAAAAGTGAAAGCACAGGAACTTCCAACCCAAAAAATTGATCGTATTCCCGGATGCGCCCCTCGCCGGCAAACTGCCGGGCTTCAATCCGGACTTCTCCGTCCGGAAGAAGATCAAGCCAGGCGCGCTTGGTATCAAGCCCCGCCGCTTCCACGCCATAACGCATCGCCCGAAGTTCCGGCCGCTTCTCCAGGGCGGCTTTCATCAATGCCTCACGGGAATAAAGACTGTCCCGCTCCGGCACCGCGTTCGCCACAGAAAGCGGCTGCCATGCTTCACGGCCCAAGAAACTGTTTAAGCGGGCAAGAGCTGTTTCACGCTGCTGTTTGTGTTTGGCCACGTCATTGGCAATCACAGCAAGTTCCGTGTGGGCGCGCAAAACTTCCGAGTAAGACGTTTGGCCCGTGGCATAGCGAGATTCTGCACTTTTGGAAAGCCTTTCCAGAATACGTATGGTGTCTTCGTGCAGCATGACTTCATGATCCCTTAAAAAGTGTTCCGAATAAGCCCGTTTGATCTCACTTATGATTTCAAGTTCTTTGGCGCGATAATCCTCCTGGGCCATTTTTGCTTCCTTGCTGGCCACGCGGCCTTTGAGGAACCGCTTTCCCGGAAAAGGGATTTTTTGGGCAATCATCCATTCAATATCTTTCGCCCGGTCCGCGTCCAGCCGGCCGCTGGGAATGCTTTCAAAATCCACACCGGTCATCGTGTCATCCCAGGACATTTCCTGCCAAACCCGTGCCTTTGCGGCTTTCCAGCGTTCCTGATAAGCTTTAAGCTCAGGATTATGCTTCAATCCCTCTTCAATCAAATCGGAAAGTTTCAAGACCCTGGCTTCAGATGAAAACTGATCCGCTGGAGTAATGAGTTGAGCCGTCCTGGATTCCGCAGAGGAATCCGTTTGCACAACAGGCGGCCGCCTGGCCATCGCCCAAAGTGTGGGAGATAAATTTAAGAAAAAAACCACAGTTAATATCAGTCGCAAGATCACGTTCGACACCTCCTTCCGTAAAAAAAGCTTTAACTCAAAGACACAACATGTGCCTTTCAAGATAAACTTCGAAAAAGGAGATGAAACTAAAAGCGAAGAACTTCGAGGGTCAGATAAAGAGGATTTTTAGGGAAGATATCTGGAAAAGGTTCTCTCCTCAGTGGAGGGGAACCATTTTCCATTTGGGTGTTGTGAAATAGCGGCAAATCGAGCATGGATTGCTCGAAAAACTTCCATTCCGAAGCACTCGAAATCACCGGAACGTTCTCCCATTTGCGCATCTCGCAGGCTTCCCGTTTCGCGTCAAAGGAAAAACAGCAATCCATACAATGGGGTGCTTTAGAAATCGTGGAAGTGGTAGTCATAGAAGAGGCGTCAACGGGGCAGCACTGACACACAGATCCCGTCACGGCACTCACAAGCGTCAACAAAAGACTTAAAATTACTATTTTTTTCATTTTTTTCTGTCACTCACACCAATTACAGCATCCCGACTGGTAGTAATATAACACATACCCGGCTTTCAGGAAGGAGAAATTTCCCCTCGCCCTCATGCCCGTGCTGTATATAGAAGTGTGTCCTTTTGGGATTGCAATGAGGAAAGAGAAAGGGTACGAGTTCCTAACCCTGTCAGGGAGAAAGGAATCTCGTACCCTATGGAACAACTTCACTTCGAGGAACAT
>Ga0247727_10003362_pt1 | contig 35371 bp, 21 predicted proteins | sample WisWelCaveWW1625_FD_202498 | JGI IMG/M metagenome (GOLD analysis project Ga0247727, IMG submission 202498) | Biofilm microbial communities from Wishing Well Cave, Virginia, United States - WW16-25 | ecosystem: Environmental > Aquatic > Deep subsurface > Groundwater > Cave microbial mat | place...
GGACAAGAGAGTTCGCATTTGGGGGTGGACCGGGTACCCCAAAGGACTTGTTAAACGCGAACATGCGGAACGGAGGGCTGTTCACCACTTTCTGCTCTCTCCACTTCGGCAGAGACTTCGAGAGCATTTTCGCTCTCGCGTTCGCATCGAACGGATCGGTACCCCAAAGAATGCGGTGCGAACAGAGAGCAGGCGGAAGTTGAAGCACCCGCCGCAACTCACGCATCGTCGCGGACTTGGACGCGCATCATCGATGGCGCAGAGACGCGGAGATGTTCACCGTCTCGCGCGAGATCTCGACTGGTGAACAGCCTGGTGGCTCCCCAAAGCATGCGCAAATGCGAACTGCTCTCTGTTCGAGTCCTGATCGGACCCCAAAGAAACGGAAATGCGAACAGAGAGAAAAGGTGCGGGGTTCGCACCGAGAGATCCGGGTCGCGAGCAGCGGTACACCTCCCGTCTGCTGCCCTCGATCCTCGATCTCCCTCGCCCGAAGCCTTCGTTCGGCGAACTGCTCGTTCGTGCAATCCACCACACACCCATGAGTCTGCTCGTCCGCCCAAAACGGAACGTTGTCCCTGAGACTTTGACCCGACGGGTTGCCCCTCCGAGCCACTCAGGTAGCTCCCATGCCAAACCGACCACTGCACGGACGGAACTTTCATCCGCACCTCTCGCAACATCGTGGCACACTGCACCACACGGGGTGAGGCGGCGCCCCAAGCGCGCTGGGGAATACCTGTTCGAAGTGATCCTGCGTCGACACGAAACAACGGTCAACCCCAATGACCTCGAACCGGCCGATCGCAGATTGGGGAATGCTCCTCCAGGACGTACCAGCAACCGCAGCGCCATGTCGCCTTCCGCCCAGCTTTCCTAAATCGAATTTCCGTGACTGAGCCATGAATCCGGCCACAAACGGCGAAACACCTCACGGCTAATCGGATACACCACGCGTGGGTCTTCATCCGCACTTCTCTCGCAACATAATGCCACACTGAAACACACCGGCACAGTGCCTCCGGCCTCGGCATTGGCCTATTGCACCGCAAACCACCGTCCACTTTTACTTCTCCGAATCAGCCTCGTCACAAAGTTCTCACATATACGATTCGATCGATCCTTTCACCGGCAACAACCCGTATCACTTCTGGCTCTACTACCTTGTAACCGCACCATCGATTGATGCCCACGCGCCACTCGCCTCCACCAGGGAGCGAAAAGACGGCTTCGCCATATCGAATCACTGGACGGACCTGAGCACAGATTGCGTCGCTCTCCATCCAGAGTGAGAGAGCCACATCCTCTGACAGAGGTACATCTCCGGCAGCCGAGGCAACCTTTAGGTGGACAGATACCTGCCGCCGCAAATAAAACGTAAAGACATTCACTCCTGGATCAACACGTATGTGATCTGGCACCAATCTTTGCACCAATGGCACAAGTCCCTCTGTCAAATACAGGCCGGCCTCACCTGCTGGACACCGGAACCACCAAGTTCGAGGAGTTCCTCCACCCCGAGTTCCTCCACCATTACAGGACTGACACCGCCCTCCAACCGACTCATGAAAGTGCACCCAGTCCAATCCGATTGGGTCGTCCATCAATTCTCCGGTAACGGCATCTCGGAAGTATACACAAACAAAAGCCGGCTCTTCAACAGAAATCTCCAGGTCGCTCCGTCCTCGCCAGCCAGTGTCGACTACTATCTTTTCAGGCAAAGACCGAAGCACACACGAGTATAGTCCTGGAGATATTGCCGGAAACTTGAACGGAAGCCGATCGCCCGCCTGATCATCTCGCTTGAGTTTTATGTTCTTTATTGACTCGTCGTTCGCGTCGAGCAAGAACTCTGGATCCAGGGCATACAAACTGAGAAACAGCGTTTGTGTCTCCCATGAGAGTGGAAGCAGCACTACTCCCTCCAACGACACCTTTGATACATATGATGGAATCGATAGCGATATTGAACTCCACGTGCAACGACCCGCAACGAGATCAACGCTTGTCTCCCCCATGAGGATTCTCGGCGTCCCGGACTCGCCCTTCACGACCCGAAGCAATCTCCGCCCCGATGAAAGCCCGCTGGCAAAGATCTTCAGGTTGGACGGAATCTCTACCTCGAAGATTGGTCTCTCAGAGGGAGTCTCCTCGATGACTCGATGCCCCGGACCCAAATCGTTTTCTCGGTAGTTGGAGCGCGTAGCATCGAATTCAAGTACCTGAAGCCAAAGTCCCCTTCCGTTTCGTCCCTGACAAAGACGATTCTCGCGCCCCTCATCGGAAGCGACAACAGCTACCTCAAGCTCCGCACCGCGGCGCAGCGCTATAGTCACCTCGCCGCCAGCCGCGAAGTCCAGGTCGGCCGTGCGATCGGCATAGCCAGGAACTCGCACGTTGACGCGCTCATTCCAACGCGTGTTGCTAACATCCCTGCAAAGAGTGAGCGTGATTGGAGAATCTGCCCCTTCCACGACTGACCGTGTTCGTTCAGGCCGCCGGTCATAAATCCCGATCGGCCGCGTCACTGAAGACAACAGCGTCACGTTTCTCATCGGATCCCCGCTGATCTCATCAATGACACGAAGAGTCACTGGCCGTTCGATCATTGCATGGATGACGACTTCGCCTTGCGCGGAAAGTTCGTATTCGTCTCGCATCGGCTTCGCGAGTTTCCGATCAAGAACGAGTCGGTTGATTCGGAGAAGCTTGTCGCTCGGATCAACTTCGAATGAGAATCTTCCATTCTCCACCCCTAGAACTTGCTCTCCAGTGTGGCGAGTGTGCATCCACGCCCTTCCAGAGGCCGCCAGTGTCTCTTGTCCCTCTACGTCGACTCCCCAGATGACAACGGAAATCAGATGCACCTTCTTCTGAGCGCCCTGCACATTGGTCTTGTCTTTCGTTTCATCGAGAAGAAGGAGGCGTCCTCCAATCACGTCAACTCTGAGTTCCTCTTCCGGCACTCCATCCCGATCAACCGCAACCTCCGCCACCGAAGGAAGGCGATCTACGGAGGTTGGTGCCGAAGATTCTAGGAAAACGAAAATTGCAACTACACTGGATAGAACTACGCAAGATCCGGTGACGACAGTGCGATGCATGAAAGCCCGCTTCCGGCCGGGCACTTTAGTGTTGGCCTTCATCGGTTCTCCTGACCGATTGGAGCTGATCTAGAACCTCCATTGATACTGAGGCGACAGAGTTGCTGCCAGCGCTCGCGTCCTGACTCGGAGAGAGAGACCGGCACTTTGTGCAAGTGAGATAATAAAAACCTCCAACCGAACAACCGATCACCTCGGTCTTGTTTCCAGTTGGATCACCTCGGTTCTCCCTCCCGACCTCCTCATCTTGCTGCTTCTTCATGTCCTCAACTGAGAGGCGGTATGAGGGACCCAAAGTACCCTCGCGCGCCTGATACCCACCCCCGAGCGGCCTCCATGGCCCGCTTCCGGAGCCTCCGCTCATCATCCCTCCGTCTATTTCCAGCTCCGACTTATCAGTCAATTGCGCGCAACCAACCTCCCCTGGAGGGCAGACGTCGCAGCCAAAAAATTTATCCAGCTCATCTTGCACGCCATCATAGCATATGGCTTCTGGTCCTGCAATGGAAAGACCAGCTTGCACCTTGTAAAGGATTGTGAACCTGAAGGCGACAGGAAACTTGTTTTTTGTTTCATCGCAAGCGACCTGGGTAAACTTCTCTCCCAAGGGATCGGTAGCCGCTATCGGTCTGGACGCAACGTACTCGTAAAGGTTGTAGGAGTCGACATATACAAGAGAATCTCGCGCGCAAAAGCGACCTTGCGCGGCTGATGCGATTCTGCGTCTGACCATATAGTTCCTACTTGTATTAAGAACATACCCTGCAAGCCCAAAACGGTTCCCCAACTTACTAAGCTCGCCCAGTGCAAATGAAGCTGGGCTGGAGTTTGCAAAAGATTTGTCCTGAGAATCCACGTCCCCGTCGAGGTCGAGATCTCCGCGCACGTCGTAAGTGGACGCGTCGATCCAGCTCTGGATCTGGTTCACGTCCGCGGTGTCGCAGTCGCCATCCGAATTCGTGTCACCCGCGGGCAGCCCGAACGGCACGCCGTAGCTCGAGTACTTGACCCACTCCTTCATGAACTGCCCGTTGTCGGTGACGATCGAGGAAACGTCCCCCCTCCAGTTCTGGCAGTAGTAGCGGATCTCTTCCAAAGTGCCATCCGACGCCGCGGTCCATGCCGTGTTCGCATCCTTCAAGCGGCAGATCACCGAGTTGATGTAGGAGCTCCCTCCGTGACCGCTCAAGCCCGCCTGGTGGAAGACGAAGTCCTCCTTGGGGCTGGTGTCGCTCGAGCGGAAGGTGGACAAGGGCCGCCAGCGCTCGTCGTAGGCGGTGTAGTACCAGAGGTCGCTGGCATCGACGTCGCCGTCGGTGTCGGTGTCCTCGTGGAGGCCGATGCGGTGGCCGTTGCCGTTGTAGGTGTACTCCGCGACCAGCGCACTCGTGCTCGTGTTCTTCACCTTGCGCAGCCGGTAGAAGGCGTCGTACTCGTACTTGTAGTTCTCGCCGTCGTCAGTCAGGTTGCCGGCGGGGGCGTAGCTCAGGTTGAACTCGTTGCCGCCGATGCTGTCGGTGTTCCGGTTCGTCAACTCGTTGACGGTGTTGTGGGTGCGGGTGTCGTCGTGCTCGTTCGTCTCGTTCCAGTTGTCGTCGCCGTCGAGGTCGAGCTTCTCGTTGTCCCAGTTGCCGGTGTGGCTCAGCGTCCAGATCTGGTGGCGCGTGCGGCTGGTGATCGAGCCACCGCTCAAGGTGCCTTCCTCGGCGTCCGCGAGGCGGTCGATGTCGTCGATCGCGTACTTGACGTCGAACCCCGCGTGCACCCGCTCATCCGCGCTGGTGATGTTGGAGCTTCGGTCGTAGGCGAGGTCGACGCGGTAAAGGTCCTTGTCGGTCGCGAGGTCTTTCGTCCATCTCGACGAGACCACGCGGTTGAAGCGGTCGAGGTCAGGGTAGTTGCCGCTCGTTGTGTACATGTTCCACATGAGGTCGGGCTGGTCGTGGACCGTTCCGACGACCTGCGCCTCCCCGAGGTACTGGTACTCAGCAAGAACCGTAGCACCGTCTTTCACCCGCGTCAAGCGGCTTGCGTCGCTGTCGAGCCTGCCGCTGAAGCTCACGTACTCGTAGGTGAGGGTCTTGCCGCTCGGGAGGGTCGCGCCGGTGCGCCGGACCGTGTTGCGCCCCCCGGTCGCCTTGGCGTAGGTGTAGCTCACCTCGTAGTCGTTGGGGGTGCCTGCTCCGACGGCGGAGTCGCGGTCCTCCTCGTACTTCTCGACGTTGCCCCAGTCGTCGTAGGTGGTCTTCGCCTCGTTGACGACCGAGCCGCTGCCGACGGTGGCGTTGTCGTACTGGGTGACGAGCTGCACCTGCCCCAGGTTGGTGTAGGTCGTGCTGATCCGGCGGACGGCACCGTCGAAGTTGGTGCCGAGCGTCGTGACGCGCCAATGCGTCTGCCTCCCGCTCAGGTCGTAGCTCGTCTCGAACACGTTGGCCGTGTGTCCCGAGGGTTCTTGGTCCTTGCGCCAGATCTCTTGTGCTTGCGCGTTGTACGCGTACTTCACCACATCCGTGCTGCTGCTGGAATCGGGGTAGGTCGCCTTCTGCAACAGGTGCCCGGTCGCGATCTTGGAGTCGCCCGCGGAGGTGCCCTTCGTCGTCCCGTACGTGTAGGTCGTCACCTGGTCGGTGCCGCCGGTGGGAACATCCGCGGTCATCGAGACATTGAGCCCGTCCGTGAAGGCGTGGACGACGGTGACGTTGTCGTCGGTGCCCGTGGGACCGCTGTCGCTGACGTAGTGGCGGATCTCCTTCAAGGCCCGCCCCAAGGCGTCGTACTCGTACTTGGTGAACAGACCCCTTGGGTCCTCGAACTTCTGCAGGGTACCGTCGGTGTTGTAGGTGAAAGTAGTCCGTAGCGCCGTGTCGGAGCGCGCCGGCACCGAGAGCCCGCTGCGGTTGAAGTCCGAGCCGCCGTTGGTGCCGTAGAGCACCGCGTCGGCGACCCCTTGCAGGCCGTTCCAGTGGGCGGTGATCTGGATGCGGCCGAGGAGATTGGCGGCGGTGTACTTGAGCTTGTCGTTGTCCGCGTTGGTGTCGAGCGCTCCTGAGTTCGAGCCCGCGCCCCAGTCGTCGTGGAAGCGCTCGATCGTCGCTTCCATGATCACTTCGCCATCGGAGGGGTCGTAGACGGTCTGCGACTCCTGAAACACCTTGTCGCCGCTGACGTCGTCGGCATGCGCATAGAGGGTGTCGTCGTCTTTCCCGAGCACGAAGCGGTGGGTCACCCTTCCCAGGCGATCGTAGATCGTTTTCTCGAGGGACTCCCCGTCGACCTTGGTGAGCTGCCCCTTGCCGTCGAACCAGCGCAGGGTCTGCACATTGTCGTCGTCCGAGCCGTCGGCGTCGTCGATCTTGTGGCGCTGGCTCTTCCAGTGTTGCCGCGCCTCGTCGAAGAATTCCTGGCTCAAGGCGAGGCGATTGGCGGTCTCGGTCGTCGGATCCGCGCTGCTCGAAGTCGAGCTGAACAGCCCGGTCGCGACCTTCCGGTTCATGTTGTCGTACTTGTGGAGGGCCCGCGGCGCAGTCGGGCTCACCTCCAGGAGGAGATTGCCGAGCGAGTCGTAGGAGTACGTGGTGATCCGCGAGTCGGTGGAGGAGTCCTCGACGAACAGCGTGCGCTTGGTGAGAAGGCTGTTGCCCTTGTCGCTGGTGCCGTCGTACTCGAGGTCCTCGGTCTTCACCATGTTGACCGTGCCCGAGGGTTCGCCGTCGACCCAGCCTACATCGTTGGTACCGACCCAGCGCTGGGTGAGCCGGCCTGCGAGGTCGAACACCGATCGCTCGATCGTCCCGTGCGCGTGCTTCCCTCGCCAGCGCCGCCCGCTGTCGTCGTAGGCGAACTTCGTGGGGTCGTAGTGGGTCCCGTCGGTCCCCGGCTCGGAAGCGGGGATTAGGAAGTACGCGCGCGACTCCTGCAGCTCTGTACCGGTGTTGCCAAAGTGGTGCGTGGTCATCTGCGCCACCGAGCCCACGTCGATGGCGGTGATCGGGTCGGCGTCGGTCTCGTCGATCAGGGCCGACAGCGCCGAGGTGGTCTCGTTGCTCACGAGCGCAATCAGTCCCTCGACCTCGCTCCTGCCGGCAAGGTTGTCGACCGAGTACCCGACCGGCCCGAAGTACTTCGTCGAGGGGCTCGTCTGATAATCGCTGAAGCTCAAGGTGACCCTGCGGCGGTCGCCGAGCCGGCTGTAGTAGTTGAGCGGCGTGCGGGTGTCGGCGGTCGATTGAGTCCCTCTCCCCTGCGCGTCGTAGCCGAAAGCGAATAGGGAAATCTACTGCGGGTTCCCGCCCGTCTCAAGGCGGTCGTCAAGGTGATCCCGCGGTCGAACGGGTGCGAGAGAGATCGAAAGACGCCTCGCCGGCGGATGATTCTGGCTGCCAACTGGGCGGAATGCGATCGAAGTGTGCGGCGGCGGCGTGCAGCGCCGGTTCCGTCACTCGAGGACGAGGCGGGTTTCGCGGGAGTGGGATGCCGGCGGCGGGCGCGACGCGCCGAGGACAGCTTCAGGTGGGCCGCGAGCGGGAGAGGACTCGAGGAGACCGAGGCAGCGCAGGATGCGGGCGACAGTGGTTGCTTCCGTGATGGTGGCGATGAGCCGGCGCGATCCGCCGCATTCGCACCGAAGAACCTCGGTGAGAAAGACGCGCTTCATCAGCTCTGCCCACGTGTAGTTGCGGGATCGCATGGGTGATTGTGTGGCCGCTCGATCGCTCCGTGGCGCGGAAGCGCTGGCAGCGGCTTCTCGTATGAAATCTTCGCTGGGGAAAGCTTCAATTTGCTCGCGCTGCACGATGTCGCGTCGGATCGCGGCCGCGGAGGCAAGGACTCCGTGATACACCACGAGGTGAGCGCGCGGCGGGGGCACGAGCGCTGCGAGGCGTTCGAGGAACGTCATCGGGTCGAACACGAAATGCGACGTCCCATCGCGGTAGGGCGTCTTGAGCTCGAGCTCGATCCAGCCCTCCTCGGTGAGGGCCAATCGTGCGTCGGAAACCGGCGGGCGGACGATGTAGCGACAGAGTCGCTCAAGCCGCCCGCGATCGCGCGCGGCGACGCGTACGTTCGCGTGGAGCGAGAAGCCGTCGAGAGCGACGCACGCTTCCTTCGGAACGGTGCACGGCATCGCGCGCTCGCGCCGCCGCCGGCGCAGGATCGGCTGACCGGAGGATGGACCGAGAGCCACGCGATGCACCAAGGAAGCCGCGGTGCAGGCGGCGAGGGAAGGCGAATTCAGCGGTCCGCGGGTGTCGGATTCGTCGACTTGTTCCACCAAAAGTCCGCGGCGACGCAGCAGAGAGTGCACGCGCGAACGGATGCTCGTCAGCAGTCGCGCGAGCTCGGCTTCCACGGGAGCATCGAGCGCAACGAATTCAAGCCCTCCGCGCAAGTCGCTCTGAAACACTCCGTCGAGCGCGAGGGTGTGAAAGTGAACGTTCAGATTCAAGGCACTGCCGAAGCGCTGCACCGCGGTCACGGCACCCACCTCGGGGTAGCGCACCCCTGCCTTCAACGCGCGGCGTCGAATCGAGCCGAGCACCGCACGGACGAAGAGGTTGCGTACGCGGCGACCCAGCTCGCGGTCGAACGCGATGCAGTAACGGAGACGGATGGGAAGCGAGAGCACCCATTGGCGGACGGGGACTCGGGGCAACACGCGATCCACGAGGTGCGCGGCCGTTGCCGCCATCCTGCGGCCTCCACAAGACGGGCAGAACCCCCGCCCCTTGCAACTGAATGCGACGAGAGCGTCCTTCCCGCAGGCGTCACAGTGAACGCGTACGAAGCCGTGCGCGAGGATGCCGCACTTGAGGTACGCACGCAGCTCGCGCTCGACGAAACCGGGCAACCCAGAACCATCTGCGAGCTCCGCGGCACGCGCGAGAAACGCGTCGAGGTGCGCGGATACGACTTGGTAGAGCAGGGATGTCTCCGGCTCGCGCCGGCGATACTCTCTGCCGTCTCGCACGCATCGTGGGTCCGCTTTGTGCATGCCCATCTCTGTGATGGGACCGGTGCGATCCGAGGGTGGTTACAACGTGTCTTCTCGAATCTGCGGCCTCTGTTACCGGCGCGGTCAACCGCTGTCGTGCTCACTTCGCCCACCCGAGAGCTGGAGAGCCCTGGCGACCCGAACACGGCCATATCCATGGCCAGGTGCCCGGTGCCGGCTTCATCACGCTGAGTGGATCCTTGCCGAATGATGATCTGCTCGACGGTCTTCAGGGAAGAAAAGCACCGTGCACTTTTCCGCACTTTTCTCCGCAGACGATTCCTGGCGTTTCCGCACGGCACGCGCGAAGGCACGCGGATGCCCGACGTTCTCGCAGGACTCGACGCGGGGCAGCGCGACGAGGCGACCGAGGACCTCGTGCAGTTCCTGCTGACGCTCGGCGGTCCGATCGACGCCACCCCTTGATCCGCACCAACCGTGAGTGCAACGCGCGGCCGCTCGGCGGCCATGGGAGGTTGGTTCCAGGGTCAACTCGCCGGCCCGAGTTCGAGTAAAGAGCTCGAGCGTACGGCGGAAAGCTGCCACCGCCTCCGTTGCGCCCGACGCTGATGAGCGCGGCCGCCAGTCGGCACCACTCCATCGTTTTCGTTCAGATGGAGGCCACACCGTGGTTCGGCTCAAAAGGTGGAGCGGATCAACGCCGGTGGGTGTGACGTCGTGGCCGGGGCAGGCCCGCCGGGGGGAGTATCCTGGATCGGGACAGGTGGCGCATTGCGCGGGTCGACAAGCGCGCATGAGTCGTGGCAGGGGTCTGTAGTCAGGGTCTTCTGCGTCCCAAGTTCCTGGAAATCTCATGAGCGAGAAAGACGAGGCGCCGGCGCTCCGGCAGGTGCTGGGGCCGGTGGATGCGACCTGCATCGTGGTCGGGGCGATCGTGGGCGTGGGGATCTTCTTCACGCCGAGCACGGTCGCGAGGATCGCCGGGAGCGGCGACATCGCGATGCTCGCCTGGGCGGTCGGAGGATTGATCGCCCTGCTCGGCGCGCTGACCTTCGCGGAGCTCGGCGGCCTGTATCCCCGGACGGGAGGCCAGTACGAGATCCTGCGCGACTCGTACGGGCCGATGCCGGCGTTCCTGTACGTGTTCTGCAACGCGACCGCGATCCAGGCGGGTGCGATCGCGATCATCGCGATCATCTGCGCGCGCAATCTCGGCATCGCCGCCGGTTTCGAGAACCTCGACAACCCGCAGGTGCTCTTGATCGTGACACTGCTGATCCTGTCGTTGATGGCGAGCAATGCCCTCGGCGTCGTCTGGGGCTCGATGGTGCAGAACGTGACGGTGTTCGCCAAGATCGCGACGCTCTTGTGCATCACGCTGCTCGCATTGGCATGGTCGGACGGCCCGCCCGCGGCCGCAACCACGAAGGTTGCGTCCGCGGATCCGACTCCCGGGCGGCTCGGCTACCTGTTCGCCGCTCTGGTGCCGACGCTGTTCTCGTTCGGCGGCTGGCAGCATGCGCTGTGGATCGGCGGCGAGATCCGCGAGCCGCACAAGAACGTGCCGCGCGCCATCGTCGGCGGCGTGCTGATCGTCGTCGTGGTCTATCTGCTTGCCAATTGGGCCTATCTCGACCTCCTCGGCCAGCCCGCGGTCGCGACCAGCGGGGCGCTGGCCGCGGATGCGGTCGCGAAGGCGTGGCCCGAGCACGGTCGCCGGGCGATCGCCGCGGCCGTCGCCTTCTCGGCGTACGGAGTTCTCAATGCTCAGCTCCTGTCCGGGCCGCGGCTCCTGTACGCGATGGCGAAGGACGGCCGGTTCTTCAAGCCGTTCACTCTCGTCAGCCGGAAGTTCCTGACGCCGGTCGCGGCGATCGGCCTCCTCGGCGCGATGGCGCTCGCGCTCCTGTTCATCGCAGGCGAGAGAGGCGTCGGTCCGCTGCTCACCGGCGTCGTTCTGATCGACAGCGTCTTCATGGTGCTGACCGGAGCGGCCCTGTTCGTGCTGCGCCGCAAGCGGCCCGACGCTCCCCGTCCGGTGCGAGCGCCGGGATATCCCATCGTCCCGCTGCTGTTCGTGCTGTTCGAGACCGGAGTTCTCCTCGGATCGTTCCAGGTGGCGGACACGCGCACCGCCGCCTGGTTCGGCGTGTACTGGATCGCCGCCGCCGCAATCTGCTACCTCGTGTTCTTCCGCAAGGCGCAGGCGCCGAGCCCGAACGGGTGAGACCTTGGAGTTCTTCCCCGGCTCGCGCCATGAGCGCGCGCTTCGTGAGCGGATTCGCCTGAGCTTCTCGAGCGCTGCTACGCCCGCGAACCAAAGCGGCGCTGTCGCGCCGCACTCCAAAAGCGACTTCTCGAACGCCTGCGAGGAGGAGCGCCTACTTCGTCGCGCGCGAACCAATGGAGCACCGGTACGCGGGTGGATGAGGACGTCGCAGGTGTTTTGGAGTGCTGCGCGGCGTGAGCAATGGATCCGTGCGTAGCTCGCAGTTTTGGAGTGCGGTGCGAAGCACCGCTCTGGTTCGCGAACGGACCACGCGAACGCCGGCCCCTCTGAGCATTCCCCCGTATCTTCGTACGCGAACGCCTTTCCCTTTGAACATCCCGCCCGCTGTTTCGTGCGCGAACCAAAGCGGCGCTGTCGCGCCGCACTCCAAAAACTTGCGGCCTCCGCGCCTCTGCGGTGAATTCATCCTCGGAGCATGGAGAGGATCTGGTCGAGCTCTCGCTCAACCTTCGGGTCCGGACCATGGTCCTTCAGCCATTGCTCCAGGACCTCTCGGGCGATCGTGAGGTTCCTGCGCGAGGGGGCGAGCTTGACGACCGAGGAGGAATAATTGACCAGGTCGTCGGCGCTGCTGTGCTGGTCGGAGGCGGCAATGCGCCAGTGCTCCAGCGCCTTCTCGTCATTCCGAAGCTTCACAAGGCAGATCGCAATCTGCGAGTGGGCCTTGACGTAGGCAGGGAAGATCGCGATCGCGCGCTCATAGAACGGAACGGCGTCCGCGTGCAGCTCCTTCTTGAGCCTCGCGAAGCCGACGTTGCATTGCACGCGGGCGCTCTCCGGGACGACCGCGAGGGCCCGGTCGAACAACGTATCGTTGTCCTTCCAGTCGAGGGCGCGCAGATGGGTGCGCACCGCAAGCAGGAGAGCTAGACCGAGCAGCAGGGTGGAAACGAGCGCTCGACGTCCTGGATGCGCCGGCACTTCCGTCACTTGCCGACGGTGCTCGGTTCGCGCCATGTGGACTTGCCCTGAGGAGATGAAGCACCGCTCGATCAGTCCCGTGATCGCGAGCAGGAGGCCCAGGCACGGCGCGTAGAACAGGCGCTCGGCCATGATCGTTCCCACGGGCATCAGCAGGTTGGAAGCGGGTAGGTACATGCCCGCCGCGAGCAGCAGGCCGATGACCTCGGCGTGCGCGCGCCGCCGCCAGGCCCGAACGAACCAGATCGCGACGGCCATGATCACGACCAGTCCGGCGCCAAACCACGAATCGGCAGGGCCCTTCACGACGTCGATCGCCGCCATCGAGTAGTCGGGCGACAGGCGCGAGGGCCACAGGAACAGCAGCACGTAGCGCGGAACGACCGCGATCGCCGTCATCAGGCGCTGCGCGGTGCCCACGGCCACCAGTGGATTGTCGAGCGGCGAGATCGAGTCCGGCTCGAGTCCGACGAACGAGCCCAAAGCAGTCATTCGCAGAGACAGGTACACCGCGAGCGCCAGTCCGCAGCTCGATGCCATCGCAGACAGCGACCTCGAGGACGACGATCCGCTGACTTGTCCCTTCAGTGAAGCAGGACCGGACGATTCGACTGCAGGCGGATCGATGGCCGCTGATCCGTCGCCGGAGGCGCTACTCGTCGACGACATCGATCGTTGCCGTAGTCCGAAGAAGCCGGCGACCAGGATCGCCGGCAGGGCGCCGAGCGCGCTCTCCTTGCTGGAGAGCGCAATCAGCCACAGCGGACCGCAGGTCACCCGGACCAAGGGGCGGCGGCTGGTGACCGCGAGCACGGCGGCGAGAGAGAATCCCGCCGCCATCGTCTCGGAGCGACTGACGATCTCGAGCACGGCCTCGCTCGTCAGCGGATGCGCGAACGCGAGCGCGCCCAGCGCCACGATCGCCGGGCGACTCAGCCTGAGCCGCGCCGCGAGCGCGCAGACCGCGAGCGCGACTAGCGAGTGCAGAACGACGTTTTCGACGCGCAGTGGCGGAGGTTTGAGTCCAAAAAGCGCGCTCGTCACCTGGATGCTCGCCGCCGTCAGCGGCCGGTACAGTCCCCCTTGCTCCTCCGCCCACCACGGCTCGGAAAAATTCTCGAGCACCTTCGAAACGGGCCGAGTCCACCTCGCCTCATCCTCGAAGTGGATGCCGTCGTCGCGAGTGAACGCGTTCTCGAGCGAACGCCCGTACACCCCGATTGCCAGGGCGGCGAGCAACACCGCCCCCACGAGCCAGCGCCCAAGGACAATCCCGGACGAAGATGGATTCTCGTCCTTCAACGCGTCATCTCATCCATGGGAGCCTGCACTGATCCGTTCCTCCCGAAACCGTCATGGCGTGCATGACATCGTCACCTTTCACCGGGGTGGCTCGGCGCCGAACAGGACGTCGGGTCTGCCTTCGAGCGGACCGACGTAACCGAGCTTCTCGAGCTTTTCGAGAAGCTCGGGATCGTCGGTCGTCGACCAGACGCGAACGCGGCCGGCGCGGTTCCGATGCTGGTCGACGAGCCTCAGCAGGGAGTCAGCGACCTCGCCGTCCTGCTCGATGACGTTGATCGTTTCGCCCGGATCGATGAGCAGGTCGTACAGCTCCCGCCGGCGGATCGTGAAACCCAAGTTGTCCGAGCCGAAGTACGGCGGCTTCTTGGGATGCACCCCCAGGGGATTGTCGATGTACTTCCAGCGGCCGTCGCTGACCGCGAAGATCACGTCCTGCCATTCCGAGAACACATGGTCGCGCCGCTTCGAAGGGCCGCGGCCTGCAGGGCCCACGGCTCCCGCGAACGAGATCCCGTCCACGTTCCCCGGCGTGCGCAGCAAAAGCCAGTCGCACAAGGTCGGCAACAAGTCGACGTTCTGCACGAAGTCTGCACCGGTCGATCCCGCGGGAATGAGCTTCGGCCAGCGGATGATCAGCGGGATGCGCAGCACGCTGTCGTAGACGGAGTTGCCGTGGTAGTAGTAGAAGTTGTGCTCGCCCAGCTCCTCGCCGTGGTCGGAGGTGAGGATGATGATGGTGCTCTCCAGAGTTTCGGTCGATCGCAGCGTCTCAAGGAGCATCCCGACCTTCTGGTCGACACCGCGGATGCCCGCGTCGTAGAGGGACAGCACGTAGCGGCGGTCCGCCTCGCTCAACTTCCGGCCCTTGAGCGTCTCTTCGTTGATGAAGCGATCGACGGCCAGGAATCCGTCGCGGCTCTGTGCCGAAGTCGCGAGCAACGGCCCTTCGTAGCCCGACTGAAACATCGAGTGCAGATCCTGCGGCGGCGCCCACGGCCGGTGCACGTCGTAGAAGTGCACCCACGCAAACAGCGGCCGGCGATCGCGGGCGTGTTCCTGCCACCACTGCGCACAGCTCTGCGCCACTTTTTCATCCCACCTCCACTGCTCGACGCTCAGCTCCTCCGCGGCTTCGCTCATTCCCACGACGACCTCGTCACAGCCCCGATGCGGCGAGCCCTGCGGATGAGTCGGCACCGCGGACAGGAACGCCCCGGTCCGGTATCCCGCGACCCCCAGGATCTCACCGAGCGTGACGTGGGATCCCTGAAAGGGCTGGGCGTTCTCCTGCACGCCGTGCGAGGAAGGGTATTTCCCGACCATCATCGAGCACAAGGACGGAGCCGTCTGCCCGCGCGGCGCAAAGCAGCGCTCGAATCGAATTCCGCCCGCCGCCAGCTCATCGATCACCGGGCTCACGGGTTCCGGGTAATTGAGAGGCCGGTAGCCGTAGCAACCGAGGTGATCCGCGCGCAGAGTGTCGATCGAGATCAGCAGGACGCACGGCCTGCGCGCGGGATCGTCCCCCCCTGGATCCGAGCATCCGAGCCCGCCGAGCAATCCGCCCGCGGCGATCACTCCCACGAACTTCGGCAGACGCTTGAAAGAAGTCATCAATTCGGGGAGGAGCTGTCGAGCAGATCGGAGTAGGAGCCGGAGATCATCTCGCCTGGATCGATCTCGAACCGGCGAGTGAGCTCGGCCGAGAAGCCGCCCGCCGCGGTCTCCTCCTCAGGGCTGGAAAGAACGATCTCGATCTCGAGGTACTTCCCCAGGCCCTCGACCTCGTCGAGATGCACGCGAGCGTTCCGGTAGAGGTGCACCTCGCGACGCTTTCGGACCACTTTGAAGACGCCCAGGGTCGCACGAAGCGCCGCCTCGAGGACATCGGCATCCTGCACCGGAACGACGGTGTACTCGCTGCCGCGAAACCCCGACTGGTCGGCCCTCACATAACCCACGAGCTCGGCGGTCCTGGTCTCGCCGTCGGGTCGAGCGATCACTCTTCTTCGCACCTTGAGCCGGCCCGAGCGGACGTGAAAGTAGACGTCTTCCTGGCGCTCGACGTGCTCGAAGCGGCCGCCCATCCCGCGAACCACGGCGCGGGCATGGTCGAAATCAGCGTACGCGGCTTTGAGCTCGAGGTTTCGCACACGTCTCTCCGGCAGGCATGTTACTTGGAGCCCCTCACTCTTCGCCGGCCAACACCATTTCCGCGAGCTGGCGAATCGCAATGCCGCTCACTTTGCGCGCGCCCCACGTCCATGAAACTGGATTCCCGCTTTCGCGGGAATCCAGTTTCTCTACAGGAGCTGCCATCGACCTGCCCCGATGTTCAGACACTCCCCCGTTTCATCGTCCATGTCCGTCAGGAAAAGTGGCGGGCTGTTTCGCCAGGCGGAGTCCTCGGTCAACGCTTGCGGGCCTCATTACCAGGGAAGACGGTCTCCATGCCTTATTCTCTTGGGCGGCATCGCGTTCCTTTGCAGCCGACGGCCAGGCTCCTCAATCCCATGCAGACCACGACCCGGTACGAGACTCCTGACCAGCGCTACAGCTACAAGAGCGAGCTGATCGAGCGCCTTCGTCAGAGCGGCCACGAGCTCTGCGCCGGACGAGTCACGATCCGCCTCGCCGAGAAGCTCGGTTTCTGCTGGGGAGTCGACCGGGCTGTGGCGATGGTGTGGGACGCGATCGCCGAGTTCCCCGGCAGGACGATCTGGCTCTTGAACCAGATCATTCACAACCCCAAGGTGAACGAGGACTTCCGAGCACACGGCGTGCGCTTCGTCTTCGGACCATTCGCGGAGCCCGGCGGCTTCAGCCGCATCCAGGCGGGCGACGTCGCCGTCATCCCGGCATTCTCCGCCGAGGTCGAGCACGTCCAAAAGCTCCGCGAGCTCGGCTGCGAGATCGTCGACACGACCTGCCCGTGGGTCGAGAAGCCACACCGGCGAGTCAAGAAAAACCTCGACGATGGGTTCACGACCGTCATCCACGGAGTGTTCGGCCACGACGAAACCCGGGCCACCTGCTCGCTGGTGCTCGCCCATGGCGGTCACTACCTCGTGCTGCGCACGCTCGAGCAGGCGGATCTCCTGTGCAACTTCCTGCGGGGAGCGGCGGGCGAGGAACGTCTGCGCGAGCAGTTTCAGGGCACCTGGAGCCCGGGGTTCGACCTGGACAAGCACCTCAAGAAGATCGGCATGGTCAACCAGACGACGATGCTGGCCACCGAATCGCGCGAAATCGCGCGTCGACTCGGCGAGGCGATGCGTGCCCGGGACGGTGATCCGCGCACTCCGGCGTTTCGTGACTTCGACACCATCTGCCCCGCCACCCAGGACAATCAGGATGCGGTCATCGCGCTCACTGGAAAGCGGCTGCCCGACCTGTTTCTGGTGGTCGGCGGCTACGACTCCTCCAACACCGCCAACCTGCTGCGCGCGGCGCGGGCGAGGGTCGGTTCGTTCCACGTCCAGTCGGCCGACAGCATCGGTTCGAGAGAGCTCCGCCATCGCGATCCGCTGACCGGAAGCGAGACCCGGACCATCGACTGGCTGCCGCAGGGCGAGGTGACGGTCGCGATCAGCGCGGGCGCATCGACACCGGACACCGAGCTCGCGCGGGTGATCGAAAGGCTCGTCGCCGTCGCTCAGGGAGAACTCTGATCCGTCCGTACCAAACCCAACGCCGTCATTTCCACGAAGTCCTGCCGTCATTCCCGCGAAACCCTCTCGTCATTCCCGCGAAAGCGGGAATCCAGGATCGTGACAACGTCCCACCGAGGCCGCTCGTCCGTCATTCCCGCGAAGGCGGGACTGCAGGACTCCTGCGCCCGCCAGCGGTCCTTGCGTGGATTCCCGCTTTCGCAGGAATGACCGCACGGCGAGTTGCGCACGCGGAACTCCGGCGCCAAGTTGACATCCACGCGACAGTTTTCCCATGTCCCCTTGGCAGCAAGCGGCACGGCTTTGCTTAAGGCCTCAGCTAAGTTTCAGGCTCACAGTGACATAAGTTGGCCGGAGGCCCTTCGCCAGTTTGGCACGAGCGGTGCTTTCGGTTCCCTCCCGTTCACCGATCCTTCGGGTTGATGGTGGCTGTTCCGAAATCTCTTCCCTCTGCATCCGGATCCTCGACGATCCCGGTTTCGGTTCCCCCTCAGGCTGCCACCGACCCGATGGAAGGGTGACTTGCAACTCAGAGCCGGTTCGTGGAGAGGTCGATGGGCCCGCAGAAACTCACCGAGAGCTGCCAGCAGGCGCTGCAGCATGCGCAAGCCGAAGCCACGTCTCGCAATCAGCAGGCGATCGAAGTGGAGCACCTCGCTCTGGCGCTGGTCGCCGAAAAAGAAGGTCTGTTCGCGAGTCTGCTCGAGCGGATCCAGGTTTCCCCCGCCGAGTTCCAGGCACGTCTTGGATCCGAGCTGAGCCGGGTGCCACGCGTCAGCGGACCCGGCGCAACGCAGGGACAGATCTATCTCACCCAGCGTCTGTCGCGTCTCCTCACCGCCGCCGACGAGGAGCGCAAGGCCCTCAAGGACGAGTACGTCAGCGTCGAGCACCTGGTGCTCGCGATGATCGAGGAGAAAGGCTCCGCGCCCACCGCGCGAGTCCTGCGCGAGCTCGGCGTCACCGCGGAGAAGTTCCGCAAGGCCCTGAAGGAAGTGCGCGGACAACAGCGGGTGACCAGCGCCAATCCGGAAGCGACCTACGAGGCCCTCAAGCGCTATGGCCGCGACCTCGTCGAGCTGGCGCGCGAGGGCAAGCTCGACCCGGTGATCGGCCGCGACGAGGAGATCCGCCGGGTCATCCGCACGCTGTCGCGCCGCACCAAGAACAACCCCGTGCTGATCGGCGCGCCGGGAGTCGGCAAGACCGCCATCGTCGAGGGACTCGCGCAGCGAATCGTGCGCGGCGACGTCCCGGAGGGCCTGCGCGAATGCACCGTGTTCGCCCTCGACATGGGCGCGCTGCTCGCCGGCGCCAAGTTCCGCGGTGAGTTCGAGGAACGCCTGAAAGCTGTCCTGAACGAGATCAAGGCCGGCGAGGGCCGGATCCTGCTGTTCATCGACGAGCTGCACACGATCGTCGGCGCCGGCAAGGCCGAGGGCGCGATCGACGCCGGCAATCTGTTGAAGCCGATGCTGGCGCGCGGCGAGCTGCACTGCATCGGCGCCACCACGCTCGACGAGTACCGCAAGTACATCGAGAAGGACGCGGCCCTCGAGCGCCGCTTCCAGCCGGTGCGCGTCGACGAGCCGACGGTCGAGGACAGCATCTCGATCCTGCGCGGGCTGCGCGAGCGGTACGAGCTGCACCACGGAGTGCGCATCCAGGACAGCGCCCTGGTCTCAGCAGTGACCCTGTCGCACCGCTACATCAGCGACCGGTTCCTGCCCGACAAGGCGATCGACCTGGTCGACGAGGCCGCCGCCAGCATCCGCACCGAGATCGACTCGATGCCGGCCGAGCTGGACGAGGTCACGCGCCGCGCCACCCAGCTCGAGATCGAGCGCGAGGCCTTGAAGAAGGAGCGCGACGCCGCCTCGAGGCTGCGCCTCGAGAACCTCGAGAAGGACCTCGCCGACTTGAAGAGCCGGCACGCCGCGATGAAGGCGCAGTGGCAGAAGGAGAAGGACTCGATCTCCGTGGTGCAGCTCCTCAAGCAGGAGATCGAGGCCACCCGCCAGAAGATGGTCGAGGCCGAGCGCTCCTACAACCTGGAGCGCGCCGCGGAATTGAAATACGGGCGCCTGCGCGAGCTCGATCAGCAGCTCGCACAGAAGGAAAAAGAGCTCTCCGGTCGCGACGCCACCACGCTGCTCCACGAGGAGGTGACGCCCAACGAGATCGCGGAGGTCGTGTGCCGCTGGACCGGGATTCCTCTCGCCAAGCTGGTCGAGGGCGAGCGCGAGAAGCTCCTGCACCTGGGAGATCAGTTGCACGAGCGCGTCGTCGGCCAGGACGAGGCGGTGCGCGTCGTCTCCGAGGCGGTGCTGCGCGCGCGGTCCGGCCTCAAGGACCCGCGCCGCCCGATCGGGACGTTCCTGTTCCTCGGCCCCACGGGCGTGGGCAAGACCGAGCTCGCGCGGGCGCTGGCGCAGGCGCTGTTCGACTCCGAGGAGGCGATGATCCGCCTCGACATGTCCGAGTACCAGGAGCGCCACACCGTGGCGCGTCTGATCGGCGCGCCGCCGGGCTACGTCGGGCACGAGGAAGGCGGCCAGCTCACCGAGGCCGTTCGCAGGAAGCCCTACAGCGTCCTCCTGTTCGACGAGGTCGAGAAGGCGCACGCCGACGTGTTCAACGTGCTCCTGCAGGTGTTCGACGACGGCAGGCTCACCGACAGCCAGGGCCGCACCGTCGACTTCAAGAACACCGTGATCATCATGACCTCGAACCTCGGCAGCCCCCTGCTGCTCGAGGGCGTCGACGCGGAGGGTCAGATCAAGAAGAGCGCCGAGAATGCAGTCCTCGAGGAGCTGCGCCGCGCCTTCCGGCCCGAGTTCCTGAACCGCATCGACGAGACGGTGCTGTTCAAGCCGCTCACCAGGGCGGAGATCGGCCGGATCGTCGAGCTGCTCCTGCAGCAGGTGCGGGCGAGGCTGCACGAGCGCCGGATCAAGCTCGAGCTCAGCAAGGAGGCGCGAGCGCACATCGCCGAGGCCGGTTACGACCCGGTGTACGGCGCGCGGCCCCTGAAGCGCTACCTGCAGCGATCGCTCGAGAACCTGCTCGCGCACGGCATCGTCGCCGGCGAGATCCCTGACGAATCGCAGGTGCGCGTGGTCCTCGAGGACGGCGAGCTGGAGCTCGACGTCCGGCTGAAGGCCGAGCCGGCGGTGTCAAAGAGCTGAGCACAGCACCCGCGACGGACGTCCTCCGTCACTTGCAGGCGACGCAGTGGTCCTCGAGCACGCTGGCGACGCAGGCGGTCAGCTTCTTGCCGCAGGGGATGTCGAGGAACTCGTTGGGTCCGTGCGCATTGGAGCTTGGGCCCAGGAGCCCCGTGATCAGAAACTGCGCCTTGGGGAACTTGGCGCCGAGCATGCCCATGAACGGGATGGTGCCGCCCTCGCCCATGTACAGCGACGGTTTCCCGAAGAACGCGCTGGAGGCCTTGCTCATCGACTCCTCGAGCCACGGGCTGACCGCGGGAGCATCCCATCCGGGCGCGCCCTGCTCGGCCTTGAAGGTGACCTTGGCTCCATAGGGCGGGTCGGCTTCGAGCAGCGCCTTCACCGCCTGCGTCGACTTGCCGGGGTCCGCGCTCGGCGGCAGCCGCACCGACAGCTTGAACGTCGTGAAGGGCCGGAGAACGTTGCCCGCGCTGCCGATGTCGGGAATCCCGGACACGCCGGTGATCGAGACCGTCGGCCGCCAGGTCCGGTTGAGGATCAGCTCCTTGAGGTCGGTCGCCAACGGGCGCGCGCCGTCGACGAACGGGAACTTGGCGTGCACGTCCTTGCCGAGCACCTGCGCCACCGCGGCCGCCTGCTTCATGCGCGCCTCTGGAACCGTCACGTGCAGGTCTTTCAGCAGGATCTCCCCGGTCTTCTCGTTCTCGAGCCTCGAGAGCAGCGTGCGCAGGATGCGGAACGAGGACGGCACGATGCCGCTCGCGTCGCCGGAATGAACGCCCTCGCGCAGGATGTCGACCCTGAGGTCGCCGCTGACCAGGCCCCGCAAGGAGGTCGTGCACCAGAGCTGATCGTAGTTGCCGCATCCCGAGTCGAGGCACACGACCAGGCTCGGGGAGCCGATCTCGTTCTGGAGGTGGTCGATGTAAGCCGGGAGATCGAAGCTGCCGCTCTCCTCGCAGGCCTCGATCAGCACGACGCAGCGCGCGTGCCTGATCTTCTGGTCGCGGACCGCGCGGATCGCGGTCAGGGACGCAAAGGCGGCGTAGCCGTCGTCGGCCCCGCCGCGACCGTACAGTCGCTCGCCGCGCCGGACCGGAGTCCAGGGTCCGAGTCCCTCGGACCAGCCGCTCATCTCCGGCTGCTTATCGAGGTGCCCGTACAGGAGCACAGTCTCCTTCGAGTCGCCGGGGATCTCCATGAAGATCACCGGAGTGCGCGGCTCGCCCTTCTCGTCCTTGAGGCTCAAGACCTTGAGCTTCATACCGTCGATCGGCTGCTTCTCGCACCAGGTCTTGATCAGCTCGACCGCGCGCTGCATGTGGCCGTGCGCATTCCATTCCTTGTCGAAGGCCGGCGACTTGTTGGGGATCCTGATGTAGTCGACGAGCGTGGGAACGATCGAGTCGTCCCAGGTCTTGTTCACCAGCGCGGTGGTCTTGCTCTTGTCCATGAAGGGCCTCCAGAAGGGGAGCGACGATCGACGGCTTCGATCCGACGGCCGTGACAATAGGCAACGTCACCGCCGGATTGAAGCGACCGAGTGCAACACCCTGAAAGTACCGATCGAGCAGTGCTTTTCTGATCGTCCTTCCCGCGAAGGCGGGAATCCAGATCCTCGAGATGTACGTCGCAAGACTTCTGGATTGCCGCCTACGCGGGAATCACGGCCAAAGATCGCACATGAATCGGATCCTTGAGGTTCTGCTTCGAGAGGGTCGGACAGCGCAGATCGGAAAGAGTCCGTGCCGCGGTGAGGGCGGTTGCTCACCCGGCGATCTGCCTGGAAGCGGGGCAAGGCGCCCGCGCAACTGAGCAATCTATTCCGCTTCGCACGGGCCTCCGGGCCGCGGCTGCGCGCTTGCATGCAGAAAAAAAAGGATTATCTCTAGCGTCGGCGGCCCTGGGGAGACCCCCCCGTTCTCGAGAGTAGAGAAGATGTCTCCAACCAGCGGTCACGTTCGAGAGATTGCATTCGGCAGAAGCCTCAGCCTCGCTCTTTTTCTTGCCTGCGCCTGCCTGACTTTTTCGCCCTCGTCTTTCGGCCAGGACTTTGGCTACGAGGGACCCAGCTACGCCGGATCAAGCTCCACTCCCTCCGCATCCAAGCCGGAGAGCAAGCTTTGGAACAACGACAGCTTCTGGTGGGGGATTCTCTGGAGCACGACGTATTCCCAGTTCCGGATCCACCGCCTCGACCCGGCGACACAAACGTGGATCGACACCGGGACAGGCCTGGTGAGCAGCCGCAAGAACTCGCGAGCCGACGTGCTGTGGGATGGAACCAAGCTGTACGTCGCCTCCCATGAGTACGGCACGACACCGACCGCCGGAAAGCCGACCCGCCTCTACCGGTTCAGCTACATCGCCGCGTTCGACCGCTATCAGCTCGACGCGGGATTCCCGGTCAACATCAACAACTACAAGCTCGAGACGGTGGTGATCGACAAGGACTCGACCGGGACGATCTGGGCGACCTGGGTCCAGAACAACGTCGTCTACATCAACCACTCGGTCGGAAGCGACACCCTCTGGGGAACTCCGACGGCCCTTCCCACGACGACGATCGTCAGCTCCGACGACATCTCCAGCCTGATCCACTTCGGCGGCGACCGCGTCGGCGTGCTCTGGTCCGACCAGGTCTCCGGCGTCTTCTGGTTCTCGTTCCACCTCGACGCCGATCCCGACCTCGACTGGTCCGTGCCCGAGATGATCGTGCCGGGCACCTCCGGGGCGGACGACCATCTGAACCTCAAGACCGACTCCGCAGGCCACGTGTTCGCGGCGGTCAAGAACATCGGAAACGAGGTTCTGTTGCTGGTGCGCAATCCGGCAGGAAAGAACTGGTCGAAATTCCTGGCGGGCGCCAAGGCTGACAAGCTCACCCGGCCGATCGTGGCGGTGAACGAGGAGCTGGGGGAGATCTACTTCATCGCCACCAACCCCGAGACCGGGGGCACCATCTACCTCAAGACCTCGAGCCTCTCCAGCATCGCGTTCGGAGCCGGCCAGGGAACTCCGCTGATCCGCGACGCCGACGTGCTGCGCATGAACAACGCCACGTCGACGAAACAGAATCTGAACAGCGCGACCGGTCTCGTCGTCCTCGCCACCAACCAGACGACCGAGCGCTACTGGCATTCGGTCACGCCCCTCGCTCCCCCCGGTCCTCCGGTGGCGTCGTTCGTTGCGAACCCCACGCAGGGTTCCGCACCGCTGATGGTGCAGTTCACCGATACCTCGCTCGGAGTTCCGACGAGCTGGACATGGGACTTCGGCGACGGCGACTCCTCGTCCGAGCAGCACCCGCTCCACACTTACCTGACGCCCGGGACGTACACCGTGAGTCTCACGGTCAACAACAACTCCGGCTTTGACATGGAAGTGCAGACCGACCTGATCACCGTCGAGGTGCCCCCGCCGACGCTCACCTTCACCGCGGTGGAGGACTCGCACGTGAAGTCCACGTCGCCGGACAACAACTACGGCACCCAGACGACGCTGCGAGCGCGCTTCACGACCCTCGAGGAATACCGTCCCTACGTCAAGTTCGACGTCTCCGGTCTTCCCGGCACCATCGTCGCCGCCACGCTGCGGCTGTTCGTGACCGATCCGAGTCCCGACGGCGGCAGCGTGCACCTCGTCGACAACGGCTGGGCGGAGACCACGATCACCTGGAACAACGCCCCGTTCATCACCGGCGACCCGCTGGGAAGCTTCGGCGAGGTGTTCGCGGGAACGTACGTCGAGCTGGACGTCTCCTCGGTCGTGACCGCCGAAGGCACCTTCAGCTTCGCCCTCAGGAGCGCGGACGGCAACAGCGTGTTCTATTCCAGCCGCGAAGGCAGCGCGCCTCCCGAGCTGCTGGTGACCTGGCAGTAGCCTCCGGTTCTCGACTGCGATCCGGCGGATCGCGCGCCTGCGGTCCACGAAGCCGTCATTCCCGCGAAAGCGGGAATCCAGCTTCATGAATGACAGCTTCGTTTCGGGGGCGGTCCTGTGCTTTGATCTTGCGCCATGGCCCAGCGCACCGGACCCCGCCTGTTCGACACCCACTGTCATCTGACGCTGACGCCGTCGGAGTCGCCGCAGGCGGTCTGGGAGCGCTCGGTCGAGGCGGGGGCGGACCGGGCTCTCGTGGTCGGCATCGACATCGCGACTTCCCGCACGGCCGCCGACTTCGTCCAGGGCAGGGACGGCCTCTACGCGAGCGCGGGAATCCATCCCAACTCGAGCCAGGGATTCACGGCCCATGACCTCGCCGAGATCCGCCGAATCGCGGGTCAGGCCAAGGTCCTTGCGATCGGCGAATCAGGACTCGATTTCTACCGCGAGCACGCCGCCCACGACGTCCAGGTCCGCTGCCTCGAGGAGCATGCAGAGCTCGCCGTCGATCTCGAGCGGCCGCTGATCCTCCACATCCGCGACGCCTTTCAAAGGACCGGCGAGGTCCTGCAGCCGTTCGTCGAGAGGGGCCTGCGCGCCGTCGTCCACTGCTTCACCGGCGGGCCTCAGGACCTCCATCCATTCCTCGACTACGGCTTCTACATCTCTTTCAGCGGAGTTCTCACCTACCCGAACGCGCCCAAGGTGCGCGATGCGGCGCGCGCGGTCCCCCTCGAGCGCCTGCTGGTCGAGACCGACGCGCCCTATCTCGCGCCAGTTCCGATGCGCGGCAGGACCAACGAGCCGGCGTTCATCGTCCACACCGCGAACAAGCTCGCCGAGGTCCGGGATCTCTCCTACGAGAAGATCGCCCGCATCACCACCGACAACGCCTGCCGCCTGTTCGGGATCGGGTGATCGCGGGCGCTGGCTTCTGCTCGGGGAATGTCGCTTCGCCGCTAATCAAGGGAGCGGGGCTCAGAATTCTCGATCGCCTTCCTTAACTCCTTGAACACCAATCGGCAGTCCAGGAATGCAAAACACAAATGCGCCACCAATGCAAACATCCCCAAGAGTGCGTAGGCATAGCAGGCAGTTTCAAGGTGCGTGAGCTTCCAGCATGTCTCTTTCCCGAGAACCATGATCAAACCATTCGTCGTGTTCGCCGTCTTGAGTTCCTCATAAAGCACGGGAATCAACCAGAAAACAGCCATGAAGATGAAGAGTGCGATTGCAAGGCCGATTGCCAGAGCAAACCAATCGCTGATGAACAGCTGTTTTCGCTGAGAAGCCGGAACTAGGCTTGCCTCCTTCCCGATGCCGAGTGCAAAGTTCCTGATCGAGTTGAGTCGATCAATCAGGTCGACGAGGATTTTCAATGCCCCCCAAGCGGACACGAACAGGAAAGCAGGCAGAGCCAACAACTCTGCAATCGGTGGCATCGCTGGCGTCCTTTGCCATCAGCTCATCAGTAGTGTGGATGACTCGATCAGTGGCAGATCGTGAACGCGAGGCCGGCGCTGGCGGCGAGGCCCTGGGGACCGCCCGGGTCGAACATCAGGACCTGGTTGTCGACCTCGATCTCCTCGAGCAGCGGATCTTCGGGGATCGCGGAGGTGATCGAGAATGATCCGGCGCCGGCGACTCCATTGGGACCGGACGCGACCACCGGGATGAAGAGGAACGGCGACGACAGGTCGACGAGGATGTCGATCGACTTGTACGGGATCTGCGCGCGCCCGAAGCCGACCAGGAGAAAACCAGGGGCGCCTCCCAGGAGATCGTCGCCCTCGATCCTGAAGGCCGTGTTGCCGATGAAGGGATCTGTGACCGTGCCGAGCACTGGCACGAAGCCTCCGCTGCCGGCGGTCCCGGCTCCGTAGGTCTCCGGCGGCGAGCAGCTCGACACCGAGTAGATCTCGACGTCGTCGAGGTTCCAGCCGCCGTAGTTGTTGGTCCCGTTGGTCTTGAGCTCGAACCGGACGCGCACGCTGACGCGGTCATCGGCCTCATCCGAGATGTCGAGGTCGGAGGTCAGCCACTCGACGTCACGGGTTTGAAGGTTGGAGCCGTTGCCGGGATTCTTCCACACCTCCACGTTGTTGACCAGGATGCGCGCCTGATCGAACGAGCTGTCCTCGACGTTCAGCCAGCGCTGGAACCTGAGGCGGATGCCACGGACGTTCGACAGATTGATCTGCGGCGAGTCCAAAAAGGTGGTGACGCTCTTCTCGTACTCGCCGTCGCTGGCGGTGCCGAGGTCGGTGCCGAACACCTTGGTTCCCGAGAACGCGGCGTACGGGTCGCCGGCGCGCCGACCCGGCTTCCCGCGCGCCCAGTCGTCGGTGCCCTGCGAGGCTCCGTGCGTCCAGCCGCCGTCGGTCGACCCCTCGAAGTCGGTGAACGAGCGGCGCGTGCGCCTGCCGACGCTGAACACGAAGCTTCCGTCCCGTTCCACGGGCGCGAACGAGGTCCCGAGGCTGTCGGCGGCCTCGATGCGGTACTGCACCGTGGTTCCCGCCGGCATCCCGGGGATCGCGGCCGACCATTCCTGTGGATTGCCGGTCGGCGCCATCGCCGCCGAGGTCTCGGTGGCGCCGTCGTCGATGGAGAAGAACAGCTTGACAGCGGACAAGCCGCCACCATAGGCGGACGGCGTGATCGTCGCGACGACGGAGTACGGACCGATCTCGTCAAGGGTGTCGGCGAGGCCGGAATGCCCGATGTGCGTTGCGCGGCACAGGACCCACAGACCATCCTCGATGTTGCTGATGTAGATCGTTCCCGAGGGCTGCGGGTACACGCCCCAGGCCCCGTTGTAGCCGCCCGAAGCTCCGCTCCAGGTGTCGTAGGCACCCAGGCGGAGAGGCCGGTCGGGACGGGTGACGTCGACCACGACGTAGCCCTCGGCATAGGCGCTGAGATGCGCCACGTCGTCCTCCATCCAGACGTTGTGCAGGATGCCATCGGGGTTCTCGAGGAAGGTGCCGCGCTGGACGATGTTGGAACGATTGGTGATGTCGTACAGCACGAGCGAGGTCCCGACGACCTCGTCCAGCATCCCGGTGAGAGCGTCGGTCTGGTTCACGGTGGTCGAATGCGTGAAGAACGCCGGCGTCGACGCCGTGTCCAGAGTGACGATGCTGGGTAGGCCGCTGACGTCGACCAGACGGTAGAGCCCCGCGTAGATCTCCGAGAAGTGCGCCAGGCCGTTCTGCGCGGTCGCCTCGTGCACGTACTGGCCTACGTAGTTGGTGATGATGGTCGGTGACGTGGGATTTGCGAGGTTCAGGATCGGCATTCCGACGTCGGATGCGCAGATGTACGCGTGGCCGCGGGTGGTGTCGATCCACAGGCTGTGCGCGCTGCTGAAGGCATTGGTGTAGGTCTTGACCAGCTTGATGTTGCTCAAGGAGGAGACGTCGATGATCTGCAGGCCTCCGCCGGCCTCGGTGACGACGTAGACGTGGTTCTGCCAGAAGGCCATGTCGCTCCAAATCGAGGACGGGCGGGCGATGAACTTGAGCTCGACCGGGTTCCTCGGGTCGGTGGTCTCGACGAACGAGGTGCCGTCGTAGGTTCCAAGGACCGCGACTTCCCGGCCTTCGGCAGTTCGAAACCCGAAGACGTCGTTGTACTGGACGTAGCGGTCAGACCGGCTCAGCAGATGAACCCGGTCGCCCTGCGCGTTCGCGGGCGTCGCCGACAGGAGCAGGGCACAGGCAGGCAGGAACACACCGAACAATCGCGGTCGGATCCGGTCTCGTCGCATGGCTTGTCTCCAGTCTGCCGCCCCATCATCGCGATCGCCGGCCGATCACTGCCAGTTGATGCGCATCATCCAACACTCGTTCGACTGCGGAATCGCCGGGGTGGAGTATCCATCAAGCGTGAAGACCGAGCAACCCGGCACGGCGCAGGGCCCGTCGGCGTGGTCCGAGTCGGCGGCGATCCACAGGCAGCCGTCGCCGGGCTGCCATCTCGCCGCCGTCGGCTGGCACCCGGCACCGCATTCGTGGAGTTGTACTCGGAAAGTTCAGAGCTTGCCGAGCATGAAGATCGCGGAGAGGGCGCGGGCCTGCAGCTCCGCGGGCAGGGAATCCTCGCATTTCAAGAATGCCCCCGGGGACTTTTCAACCTGGGCGGCGAAGTCCTGGAGCGCGAGGATGGAGTTTCCGAACTTCTGCTCCTCGAACGAGCGGATCGCCTTGTCGAGGTGCCGCTGCAGTGCCCGCTGCACGTTGCGTCTGATGCACGTCGAACTCGTCACGATCTGAACGAGCGAATCCAGCTTGGAGTCCGCGATGGTGCTCAGCGGCCGGGTGTCGCGTGCCCCGAACAGGAAAAAGGAGAAGCTCTGCGACAAACCGCGGGCGGTGCCGCATCCGACGGTGATGTCGATGAACGTCGGGCCTTCGATGATGACCGGATCATCGGCGTCCGGCGACCAGAACACCCGCTGCTGCGCGAACAAATCGGGGTCGTCGCAATCCGGCTCGTAGCCGAGAACTGCAGCTTCGTTCGTCAGGCTGTCGATCAATCCGTCGAACCGCGCGCTGGTGTCGGCGACGACCAGAATGAAGGTGGGAATCCCCAGCTCCGGGTCTCCGCGCCGGAAGGAGCGCACGTACGCCGGGATCTCGACCGCGGGAAACCCGGCGTCGATCTCGCTCAGGCTCAGCGCCCGGTGCAGCGGCTCTCCCTCCGGAACGCTCGCCTCCTTCTCCCTCGGGTCCTCGAACACCAGCACCGAGGCATTGGTGAAACCGGGAGTGACGACCTCCTCGAAGGTGCTCTCGAAAACGTTCGTCGGGATCACCGTCACCAGAGTCCCGGACGGCGTCAGCACGGTGTTGCTCGTGGTCGTGGCGATGCCGACTGGAAACTGAACTCCGTCCGCGACCGAGGCATCCAGGAGGCCGGTGCCGTCATTGGCGATCGTGAATCGCAGGATCTCTCCGCCGTTGCGGTCGCTCACGAAGGCGCGTTGCGCGCCGTCCTGCGGACCGACCGCGATCCGGAACTTTCCCTGGCCCAGTCCCTGGGCGAAATCGACGAAACCGGCCCCGTCGTCGCGCCGCGTTCCATCGGGACGGTAGATCAGGATTCTTCCGTCGAGCGCGCAGATCAACAGATTGCCGTCGGGCGAGAATTCCATCCCGTTGGGCGAGGAGCCTTCCGGAAACCTGCGGTCCGCGGCCACGGACGCCTCCGGCGGGTGGACGATCACGTCCGGAGTCAGCTCCGCAGGCACGCCGCCGTTTTTCAGGGCATCGAGGAATCCCTGGACTGCAGAAGCCGGGTAGCGCAGCAGCGCCGCGGGCTCGCTGGCAAGGACCAGGAGATCTCCCGCCGACAACAGACCGGCCGAGCTCTTGACGGCCAGGGTCTGCTCGAGTTCCTCCACCGGCAGGTTGACGTCCTGGTCATTCACGACCGTCGCAACCTCAACTTCGCGATCGATCAGACCCGGCGGTCCCTGGTATCCCCCGGGCGAACCGCCGCTCTGAGGATCACGGCGGATGACCCAGACCTCGGCAACATGCTGCTGTGAATCTCCGGGACCCGAGCTCACCAGGAAGGCGTGCTTGGAGAAGTCCAGCGACAATCCATCGGGACGAGCCGGATGACCGGGATCGGCTCCTGAGGAGATCACCTGTCCCTTTCCCAGCGAGTTCTCGTAGAACAGAACCTCTCCGCGCAACGTGTCGCATACGACCAGATGGATTCCCTTCACCCCGGCATCGAGAACAGCCAGTCCCCGCAGACTGGCACGCTGGTTGGCATCCGTGTTGAGAACTCGAGTCCCGGGAGGGTCGAAGGACACCGCCAGGATTCGGTTGTTCGAGGAATTGACGGCAAACACCTTGGCTTCCTGGGCGAGGAGACCGGTGGTCAGGGCAAGGACTGTGAAAAAAGTCAATGCATACCGGGCAGACGCGTCGACGATCATTCGAGACTCCTCCCATCGGCAAGACACGATCGAACCCTCTCGTCATCCAAACCACGCACTGAAATAGCTCATTTCCCTGCGACAAGCCATCCCTCGCGGCTCGCCCAAGAGATCTCATCGCAATGGCCTGGCAGGGCGTACCCCTAGATCATCGTCTCTGGAGTCCACCAGGAAGCGGGCCCGAGTCGCGGAGCGGGCGAGGGAAGCCGAGGTTCCGAAGCCGCCACCACGATAGACGCATCTTCCGGAAATCTCCGATTCGGCGACGAGCAACAGGCCGTCGCCCTCCCGGAGCTTGGCCTTGGCGACTGCAAACGGATCGAGGCACCACTCCCACACATTGCCGATGACGTCGTGAAGCCCGAAGGGGTTTGCTTCGAACCTTCCTACGGGAGCCGTCAGGAACCAGCCGTCATCCCAGGACTCCGTGACGAACACCCTGCCCTGGGCCACCCGGAACTTCGCGTCGGCGACGTTTCCCGCACTGCGTACCTTGCTCTTTTCGGACCCGCACCACCAGGGCGTCGAGGTCCCTGCGCGCGCGGCGTATTCCCACTGAGCCTCCGTCGGCAGAACGAGCCCCACCCGCAACAACGCCTCACAGGCTTCTTCCCAGCTCACTTGTTCCACGGGGAACAGGGAGGATCCGGGTGGTGCCGCCGGCAGAGGCTGGTGGAAGCTCGGATTGTCGATCATCAGCCGTTCCCACTGGCCCTGGGTCAGCTCGTACTTCGAGATGAAGAACGGCGCAAGAGCGACCGATCGCAGCGTTTCGTCGTCGTCGCATTCTGGGTCGTAGTTGGTTCCGTCGGGAGCTTCCAACTGCGCGCCCATCGTGAACTCTCCACCGGGCAGGAGGACGAGGACGATGCCGCCCGGACCCTCCATCGAGAGTCGCCCGCTGCTCGAGTCGCGTTCCGGCCTCTGCCCGCTGTCCACGACCCAGAATTCCCAGAGCCCCGACGGAGGGTCCGGGCCAAGGGGCGCCAATCCCATCTGAGGCTCGATCTCGAGACCCTGGTACTTGTCGGAAAGAGCGATCTCATTGATGGCTTCGTTCCACTCCTTGTCGAAGTCACCGATGCTTCGCTGACGAAGAGTGCGCGCCGCTTCCGCCCGCGTGCGCACGCTCGCGCGCGTGCCCACTCTCGGGTCGGAGTGGTTGAACCGCGTCAGGTCGAGAACCAGCCGGCCCAGGGTCTCCACCCACCAGCCCCTCTGCGCCGCGGCAAGACTCGGGGCCTTTGCACTTTCCGATTCCGTCGCCGGCAGGCGCTTCAGCTCTTCCAGGAATGCTCGATGGTCCTCGAGATTCTCCGCAAGAACCTCTGCCTCTTTCAGCCAGTTCTCCATGTCCGGCAAGAGCGAAGGACTCGCAGGCCACAGATTCTTCGCCTGCGCCTCCAGCTCTCTCAGCTTCTTCACGTCCGACAGCCGCAGCACCTCCGCGGCCTTGCGCCTGGACTGCTGTTCGGCCGCCACCGTCCGCCAGAGGAGGAACGAGATCACCAGCAGTGCCGCGCAGCCCACCAGGATGGCGACGCTGGCCGTCGGATGGCGACGCATCCACTTCTGCAGCCTCCGCGCGGGGCCGGTGGGCCGGGCGAGGATCGGTTCGTCGTTCAGCCACCGCCGGAGGTCGGCGGCGACCTCCTTCATCGCCTGGTACCGGTGATCCCGGCGTTTTTCGAGCGCCTTCATGCAGATCACCGACAGCTCCCAGGGGACTCGAGATCGGACTTTTCCCGGGAACGGCGGATCTTCATGCAGCACACGTTCGAGGATCTGCTGGGGCGAGTCTCCCTCGAACGGTCGCCGCAGCGTCAGCACTTCGTACAGGATGGCGCCGAGGCTGAACACGTCCGAGCGGTGATCCACGCCGTAGCTGCGAACCGCCGCGAGCTCCGGACTCATGTAGTAGTAGGTGCCGAGGAGCTCGTGCCGGCTGATCGACTGATCGTCCACCATGCGCGCGAGCCCGAAGTCCGCGATCTTGGGGTTGCCGTCGGGGTCGATCAGGACATTGTGCGGCTTGACGTCGCGGTGGATCACTCCGGCATCGTGCGCCGACTGCATGGCATCGGCGACGTCGGCGACGAAACGCGCCACCTCCGGGTAGTAGTCCTTCGGCAGCGTCGACTCACCGTTGAGAACGACGATCGTGTCGGCCAGCGTGCGGCCTTCGCCGACGAGCTCCTGGGCGATGTAGTGAACTCCGTCGATCACGCCGGCGGCGAACACCGCCACGATGCCCGGATGGTGCAGCTTGCCGCTGGCCCGGGCTTCCCGCTGAAAGAACTGAACGCTGCGCTCGTCGAGCTGCTCCGGCCGGATCAGCTTGAGCGCGACACGGCGCTGGAGGGAAACCTGCTCCGCCTCCCACACGGTCCCCATTCCGCCTTCGCCCAGCCGGCGGATCAGCTGGTAATCGCCGATGACCGCACCCGCCTCGAGAGGCTTGGACCAGGTCCCGGAGCTCTCGGCGCGCATCCGCTCGCTCTCAGAGCGCACGAACACCGAATGACGCGCGCTGATCGCCGTTTGCAGAGTCCCAGTGGATGGAGATGGGTCGGGCACGGATTGAAGTCTTCTTTCAACCGCGATTATGCATCAAGGTCGAGAAGAGATCGGCCGACCTTCCCCTGCATCAGCTCGCGCTCTGCCGCACCTTCTCCTGGCAGTAGGGGCAGAACTTCCATTCCGTACCGAGCGCGGCACCGCAGAACTGACAGAACGAGGTGCCGGCGGCGGAAGCATGCGCTGCGACCGGTTGGGTCAGGTTCAGCCGGCAGTAGGGACAGAACGCCCAGTCCATCTCCAGAACGCTGTGACAGGAGGGGCAGCTCTTCGGGCCGTTCGAGCTGGCCGCGCCGCACCACGGACACACCTGATAATCCTCCCGCACCATCTTCTGGCAGCTCTGACATGCCACCTTGCGCACCCACTCGGGCCGCACGATCAGGTAGATGACGGCTCCGATCAGCGGCGCGAGCAGCGCGAACATTCCCCACAGGAACGGTCTCTTCATCTCGCGGTTGGTCGAGTCGATGAACACCCACAGCGGCGGGCCGAGCAGGACGATCACGAATCCGACGACCACACCAAGGCCGACGACCGGAACCAGGAGGAGCTGGAACAAGGCGATCCCGAGCGCGAGAACGACGACCGCGGCCAGCAGGAGCTTGAGGCCGTCGAGCCATTTGCCCTGGCGCAGGTGCCCGAAGGCCCGCCCCCAGAGTCCCCTGTAGCCGCGCACCTCCTCGCGAGCCTTCTCGAAGTACTGCCGGGCGGTTTCAAGATGTTTGTTCATCGATCACAAAGTCTCATGCGTCACCGAGAACCGCCCATTGCGCTTCGGCAGAGGACGAGCATGCGGCCGTCCCCGGTCGCCGGGCGCGGGTCGCCTGAACGAGAAGGGGCATCGCCACCAGCGCCAGCACTCCGCAAAAAGCCGCGTAGGTCATCGGAAGGAACAGGGACACCCCGTTCCACTCGATCAGAGTCAGCCGGTGAAGAACGGACTGATGTCCGAGGGAATCGCCGACCATCCGGGCGAATGGCGCATCCGAGATCAGGAGCATCGCCGCCAGCAGAAGCGCGGAGGTCGCCAGCAATCCCGCCTCCAAAAGACTCTTCCACGCACCCGATCGGTCCGATCGCCGGAGCGGCGAGGCGGCGATCGCCACCTCCACCTTTCGCCACACTCGGTGAAGGTCTGCAGTGCCCTTGACCGTCTTCCATTCCTGGAATTGCGAGCGCAGCCACTCGAGCTCGACCGCGCACCTTGAGCAGCTCGCAACGTGGAGGGAGAGGGCACGAGCTTCCGCGCGCTCGCCGCGCAAGAAGTCGCTCCACAGCGTCGCGAGCCGCTCGCACTCGTCCTGTCCTTCGTGGTCGTGCTGTTCCATCGTTCCGACGGGTCCGGGATTCCCGGGAGTCCTGCGGTGTGGAGGACCCCGGTTCACGGCCCTGTACCAGGAAGGCTTCGCCGCGGATCAACGGAAATCCCGTCCTGTCGTCAGGGTGCCGGGGGCTGCAGCTCCTAGCCCCAATGCCGTTCACTTTGCGTGCACCTGCCGTCCATGAATCTGGATTCCCGGCTTCGCGGGAATGACGGAGGGGTTTCGGGGGAGTGACGAGGGGCAGGCACTGGGTGCATCAATGGCAGGGTCCGGTCACTCGCTTCCAAGTGCTCGAGATCAGTTTTCAAACCGCTCCCTAAAGCTCCACCTCTCCCTCCATCTCCCTCTCCTGCTCACTCGCTCTCACTCTCACTCCTGCTCCCTCCGCCCCGCTCCTCTCACTACGGTCAAGTGAACGGCATTGGGGCTACCCGTCATTCCCGCGAAAGCGGGAATCCAGGCCGCTGACGCACCGTCATTCCCGCGAAAGCTCGGGACTCCACTTTCACAGAGGGCTGGCGCGCGCAAAGTGAACGGCATTGGCCCTAGCCCCAATGCCGTTCACTTAGCGTTGTCGCCAGGGCTTCCGGGCGGGGTAATCGTATCGACCAAGGCGTCCGGCGTCCGAAAGACTCCCAACGCGGCCGGTCACGGTCACGGTCACGGTCACGGTCACGGTCACGGTCACGGTCACGGCCCACGGTCCCGGTCACGGTCACGGCCCACGAACAACGAGCACGGCGATGGAACGGCAACGTCAAAACGATCTTCACCGGCTTGATGTGTACCGCTGTGCCCTGGATCTCTACCGAAGGGTCGGTCGGATGGTTGCCCAATTCCCTCGTGGGGAAGCCGACCTTCGCAGCCAGATGCGACGGGCCTCGCTCAGTGTGCCCTTCAACATCGGCGAAGGCGTAGGCAAGCGAGGTAGGGCCAGGGCTGCTGCATATCAGGTCGCGCTCGGAGAGGCGAAGGAGCTGATCGTTGCCCTCGATTGCGTCGAGATCGACAAACTGGCGACCGTCGAGGACATCGTTGCCGCTCAAGGCCTGGCCGATCGCGTCGCAGCCATGCTCACGAAGCTGATCCGCAGTGCAGTCGCTGAGACCGGGTAGGACTTCCATTCCAACGAAGCCTGGGCCGTCACTCCGGATCCCGGCAGACCGTGCGCCGTGACCGTGACCGTGACCGTG
>Ga0247727_10003363_pt1 | contig 35370 bp, 42 predicted proteins | sample WisWelCaveWW1625_FD_202498 | JGI IMG/M metagenome (GOLD analysis project Ga0247727, IMG submission 202498) | Biofilm microbial communities from Wishing Well Cave, Virginia, United States - WW16-25 | ecosystem: Environmental > Aquatic > Deep subsurface > Groundwater > Cave microbial mat | place...
TCCACATTTTTTTACCTGGGCGCGGCTGCTCCAACTGGCCATGCGTTTGGGCGGTTTCAAACCATTGTTCTTTGGTCTCCTGGCGCAAATTGCGCTTGATCAGATATTCAACGGCTGGCGCTTCAACACAGACGTGGATATTCTCCAGGCTGTCATTGCCGGCATCCAAGCGCACCAACAGGCGCGCCGGCGTCATAAGCTTCACGGATGCACGCGGCAATCTTGTCGGCAGAATGCTTTTTTACCAGATATCCCGAAGCCCCGGCGCAGATCGACTGAAAAATCTTGTCGTTGTCTTCGTACACGGTCAGCATGATGATCTCGGTAGCCGGCGAAAGAGCTTTGAGGGGATTGATACACTCAATGCCGCTCATCCCCGGCAACCTGATGTCCAGCAGGACGACTTGCGGAGGCGATTCGACCTCCAGCGCGGCAAGCGCTTCCTCACACCTGGCAAAACTCTGGGGGCATTTCATGCCCTCAGCATTGTTCACTACTTCGACCAAAATCGCTCGGTATTCATCATTGTCTTCAACCACCCAGACGTCGATAATTTTGGATTGGGGATTTGACATGGAGATTGACCAGTTGGCAAATCGGCTTTATAAATTTATGCAAACTATCCAGCAAAGCTTCCCCTCAAATCGACAAGTTGTATTTTCGCCACCTAAAATGACAGGATGATTTATCGGCAGAATAATTTTTAAAATAATCATTCTGCCGATAAATTAAAATATTCGTTTGGCCCGGAATAATCCATACCATGTTTATGGTATTCTAATCGTCAGCGTCGCTTCCGTTCCAGTGTGAGACCCGGTTCTAAATTCAATGCGGCCACCCAGTTTTGACGCGCGCGTTTTCATGTTGCGCAAGCCGTTGTGTAATACCACAATAGAAATGTCAGGTTTCTGCTCGATAGAAATGTCAGGTTTTTGTTAATTGGAAATTCACTCTTAACGGAGGAATTTCCCCGAATGACAGGAACACTGACGATGAATCGGAAAGAGCGTGATCGGTTGAAAGTGTTGACGCAAATCCAGCAGAACGAATTGACCGTGGCTTTCGCCGCCGAGAGCTTGCATCTGAGTGAGCGGCAGTTGTATCGCCTTTTAAATCGTTATCAGCAGCAGGGCGATGCCGGATTGGTGCATCGTTTGCGCGGACGGCCATCGAATCATGCGCATGATGAAACCGACAGAGCCAAGGCGGTGCGGCTCTATCGGGAACGCTATCACGATTATGGCCCCACACCTTTTTGCGAAGTACTCGCCGATGATCATGACTTGACGGTCGCACCGGAAACTTTACGGCGATGGTTAATCGCCGCCAGTTTGTGGGCCGGTTCGCGGCGCAAACGCCCGCATCGCCGTCATCGCGAGCGCCGCAACGCCATCGGTTCCCTTGTCCAATTCGACGGCAGTCCGCACGATTGGTTCGAGGGGCGCGGTCCAGACTGTACGTTGTTGGTGGCCATTGATGATGCCTCCAGCCGCGTGTTGTTACGCTTTGTCGAATCGGAAAATACGCGCGACGTTTTCTTGGCGCTGCGTTCCTATTTTGAGCATTACGGCATCCCACGCGCTTTCTATACGGATCGCGGCAGCGTGTTCTATGGCGAAGACAAACCCACCGAGTATCAACGCGCGATGAAGGCGCTTGGGGTTGAAACCGTCTTTGCTCACTCGCCGCAAGCCAAAGGCCGCGTCGAGCGCAGCAACCGCACCCATCAAGATCGTTTGGTCAAAGCATTGCGGCGGCATAACATTACTCAGATTGCTGCAGCCAATCGGTTCTTGGAGCAGACCTATCACGCCGAACATAATCGCGGCTTTGCTCAGCTCGACGGTTTGCCCGATTTGCATCGTTCCATCGACGGCATCGATCTCAAGAACATTCTGTGTTTTGAAACCAGCCGGCAAGTTCGCAACGATTACACCATTACGCTGGATGCGCAATATCTCCAACTTGAACGCGGCGACGCGCCATTGCCACCGCCGAAACGTGAGGTGACCGTCAGACGATGGCGGGATGATTCCTTGCACCTTTTCTGGAACGAGCACGAGCTCAAGTACAAGGTACTCAAGGCCAAGCCTGGACCACGGGCCGCCACCACGCCACCGCGCCCCGCTGCCGATCATCCTTGGCGACGACGGCCGGTGGGTAAAGGTTTTAACAAAGGCGGCGCGTGACGGCGCGCCAGGGCCTCGCATGTGGCCGCGGCGCAACAACTGCCGTTCACAAGATGATCGCCGTGGGGGCTGAAACGCGGTCACGACGCGCCATAAAATCTATGGCGCAACGCTCTCGGCGGTTTGGAAAAATTAGCCTAGTGCCGGAGCATAAAGATTCAAAAGCGTTAAAATATAACTTAAAACCCTTGACTGATGAACACAATTATTCTATATTCATCCTGACATTTCTATTGTGGTCAAAAACATGACATTTCTATCGAGCTTCTACACCAAACTCGATTATCGCCCAAGCCACGGGGATTGTTCGGAGCGTAGCGATAGCGCACAAAAGTTTCGGTTTTGGGATCGAACTTGTTCAAGCCATCGGTTTCAGTTCCTACCCACAAAACTCCATTGCCATCTTCTACAATGCAGCGTATCGAATTGTGGCTCATGGTGTTTGGGTTATAAGGATCGTAGCGATAGGGCGTAAATTTTCCCAGCTCTCGATCCAGCTTATAAAGCCCACCCCACGGCAAGTAATCACCGGCCCAGTAACCGACCCACAGGTTGCCGGCACGATCTTCATGAATCGCCCAAACTTCATGCGCGTTCGACCCATGTGATTCCTCGGGGCCTTGGGTGTAACGTATAAAAGTCTCGGTAGAGCGATCAAATTTATTAAGGCCGTAGTAAGTTCCAATCCACAAATTTTGGCTGCGATCTTCGAAGACAATCTTGATATTGTTATTTGAGATCGTGGTGGAATCGGCAAGGTCATGCCGGTAAACTTTGAAATGGTAGCCATCATAACGCGCCAATCCATCCAGTGTTCCAAACCAGAGAAAGCCCTGGCTATCTTGCAAAATGCAGCGCACGGTGTTATGCGGCAGGCCGTGTTCGATAGTGATCTGCTCGAATGCGAAGTTTTGGCTCGCCTCGGTGTTGATGCTCATGCCTTTGTTATCGCTCTTTTGCCCCGCGGCCGCGGCAGAAAAGAGCAGGAGGCAAATGAAACCCTGAAGAATTGGGGCGAAATGGCGCATCGGTTTTTCTCCGCGTTGTTGGCGAAAATCCCGTTAGGGATGAAATGTTTATGGAATCTCCTAGCGGAGTTTGAAAAAAATCGGATTCAATTCACTCGCTCATTATTTCGATACGATTCTCAACTTGGCGCACGCCGGCGGTATTTTGCACGGCCTTTTCAATTTCAAGCTTCGCCCACAGCCGGCCGACGGCGCCGCTCAATAACACTCGTCCCTTATCGATTTTTACCTGCACCGTTTTTTCTTCAAATGAAAAGTCACAACTGAGCATGTCTTTAATGGTACGGGCGAGGGCGGCATCGGACACGTTCTTATTTACCGATAAAACTTCGATCTGATTGTCGACTTCCTTCACGCCGCGATGCCAGGCCGCAATTTCTTCCACCAGCGCTTTTTCGTGGGGAAAATTAACTGTGCCACCCAAAATCACCACGCCTTCCGGCGATCGCGCCGCAACTTGGATTTTATTCGAGTCGTTAATGGCACGCAGGCGTTTTAAGTATTCTTCCAACTCAACTTTTATGACCGCGCCGGCAACGACAGCAGTTTGCACGCTCAGGCGATTTAAGATTTCTTTGACGCCGGGCACGCGCGCGACGATAGCGAAGACATTTTGCTTATCCCAATAGCTTGGAACTTCGCCCTCGATGAGGACATGCCCCAGAGTTGTCACCGTAATTTTGAAGGCGGAGGTCACATACGCGCGCTCGAGCGCGGTCATGATCTTCGCTTTCAGTTTCGCGGCGGTATTTTGCGCCGGCAAAGGCGAGCCGTTCAACAAGAAGGCGGATATAACCAAAAGGAAAAAACGAATGAAGAGGCGCATGAGGTTTGTTCTCCTCCTATCAACTCAAGAAAATTTGGCGAGTTTGCAGTATGGATGTTGGAAAAGCCGCGCATGATGGATAGAGGCGCGGCTGCAAAAGGCCGGCTTTGGGCAAAAAGAGAAATCGGGGTGATCAAAGAAAAGACCGCCCAACGCAGAATCCGGTGTCCGCGCATGTTGCTATCCTCCGTTCGCGAGAAACGAAAAAAAGTCGAAGTTGAAAAGGACACCCAAAACCCAAAGTAAAATCAAAGATACAGGATCAAGGCAAAAGAAGCAAGAGAAATTTAGGGAGAGGAAATGTCATTCCGCCGGGAATCAATAGGGCCCTTTTTAATCCCCTGACTGACAAAAAGGTCCTTCCGAAGTGAAAATTTATTGCCGGGTTAAAAACCCCCGCAGCATCCGCTTCAAATACACCCCGATCATCGCCTTGCGATATTGCGGCGAGAACGCCACATTGCGATACGGCGTGACGCCGCTCATGATATCTTCGCTCACGTCGTCAATCAAATCTTCCGTGAGCTGATCGCCAACGAGACTATCCGTGATCTCATCAAACAGCAGCGGCGTGGTGGCAACGCCGGTGAGCGCGATTTTCAAATACTCAATCGTGCGTTCGTTCAAATCGATAGCCACCGCTGCGCCCAACACCGGAAAATCCATCGAGTCGCGCACGCGCAATTTCAGGTAATTGGCGCGCAACGTTTGCGCCTGGCTCGGAATGATCACCTGCGTCAAAATCTCTTCCGGCAATTTGACATTGCGCGTGATGCCGTCATGCGTAAAAAATTTTGCGGAAGAAACTTCTCGCCTGCCGTCCAGTCCTTCCAAGACAAATGTCGCGCCGAGCGTCATGAACACCGGCGCGAGATCGCCGGAATACGTGGCATAGCAAATTTTTTCCTGCGGCACGACCAAACAGATATTGCCATCGGCTTTGAGACAATAATTTTTCGAATCCCGCCAAAACAAAGTTTGATTGAAATAAAAACAGCGCGTGTCCAACATGAGGTTGCCGCCGACCGTCCCAGACTCGCGAACGAGCGGCGTGGCAATAGCAGCGGCAGTGGCAGTAAGCACTGGCAGTCGCTCGCGCAGCAACTTATTATTCTCAACCTCAATGAGCCGCGCCATCGCGCCAATCTTCGTTGGTGAGATTTCATAAAGCTCTTTGATGCCGGATAAACTGATTACATTAGCGCGCGGATTCAGCCGCTCTTTGTAATTCGGCAGCAAATCCGTGCCGCCGGAAACGAAATCAAAATCGCCGTTGCAGGAATTGGCAATAGAAATCGCTTCGGCGAGGGTCTGCGGTTGGTGATATTGGAAAGCGGGGAGGATCATGAGTTCTTAATCAAAAATAAATTCCATTGCCCGTGGTTATTCAAGTAAATGACTGGTTAGGCGACGCTGCTATTTGTACGAATATATTCAAGGGTTTCTTCTATTTCGCGTTTTATCGCTGTAAATTCACCATCACTGGGCATCCTTGTTGAATACATTTCTAAAATTCGACGTGTAATTGTAAAATATGCTGGATAATTTCTCAGTTCGTAGATTGTCGCAAGCATTGCTTCCGGGGAAATTGTGTGTGAACCACCTTGAGGCAAGCTTCCTACCATCTTGTGAAAGGCTTCAAAATCTAATCTGCGACGATCTGCTGATCGAGCTGAAAAATATTTGTAAACTGTCCACACCGCAGCACCTACTGTAGAAACTACTGGGATCAATGTCAAAATGATTGTATTCGTGTCCATAATTATTTTTTGAACGAAAACGTTTCGAGTCTCAAATCACCTCGAGATCGTGAGCCGTGATCCAAATGTCAAGCTGCTGGAAGCGTTCCTTTAAGACACTTTTGTATTTCTTGAAAAATGCCTGAGATTTCTTGGTGTTTTTCGTATCAATACGAAAACGCAGCAATTGATCTTCATAAATCACGCTTTTATAAACCCAGCGCCCATAAGCGACGACTGAATCGAATGTAGTCGCTCCAAATTCTTCCAGCAACTCTTTATGGGTTTTCTCGAACTTCTCTTTTTCAATTTCGGTGCCGTCGTTATACTTCAACGGTAAGAGAATTTCGTAGCGCTTCAGCTTCATTTAGTGGCTCTTCCTCAGATTGAATAATCTCATAGGCAATTCCAGCATCGTCCAGGATTTTTAAATAACGGCCAGCGACTTCAAAGATATCGTTGGGCAAACCGCGGCCTCGACCTTTTGTGGCCAACTCATAAAAGCCATTAATTTGATCTTGCTTGGTTTTGAACTTGATACGAACCATAAAACACACTCCATAAAGTTGTGAAGTAAAATTATACTACCTCTGCTCTTGGTCGAATCTTGCGCGCCTCGCGCTTGCCGTGCATCTCTTTCCAAATCTTATCCGCCGTCATCGGCAGGCTGCGCATGCGCACGCCGGTGGCGTCGTAAATGGCGTTGGCGACCGCGGGCAAAATCGGCAACAGCGGGCCTTCGCCGGCTTCTTTCGCGCCAAACGGGCCTTCGGGATCGTTGCTCTCGACGATGATGACGTCGACGTCCGGCATTTGCATCGGCGTCAGCGTGCGATAATCGAGAAAATTCGGGCCGAGAATGTTGCCACGATTGTACGGCATCTCTTCCATCAGCGCCTGGCCGAGGCCCATGTGAATGCAGCCTTCGATTTGCCCCTGCACCGCAAGCGGGTTGAGCGCTTTGCCGCAATCATGCGCGGCCCACACTTTTTCGACGCGCGGCTCGCAGGTGTCGAGATCGACGGTGACTTCCGCGATGTAACATTGAAAACTGTACGTCGGCGAAAGGCCGGCGCGCGCGCCTTTGAATTTGCCGCCAATCGGCGGCGGCCCCATGTAAATGCCTTTTGAAATCAATGCGCCATTTCCTGCCAGGGCTTTTTCGAGCGCTTGCATAAACGTCACACGCACGCGAGTGTCCGGTGTGTAAATTAATTCTTCGTTTTGTAAAATAAAACCTTCCGCCGGATAGCCGGTGAGTTTCTGCGCGGCATTCACGAGATCAACACGAATTTTCATTGCCGCTTCTCGCGCCGCATTGCCAGCCATGAACGTGACGCGGCTCGAATACGAGCCGAGATCAATCGGATCAGCGTCGGAGTCGCTCGAAAAAATTCGAATGCGATCCAAATTTACCCCGAGCGGTTCGGCAACGCATTGCGCCAGCATGGTGTCGCTGCCTTGCCCAATTTCAGCAGCCATGCAATGTACGGTGACGCCGCCGTCCATGTCGATCTTCAAATGCACTGTCGATTGCGGCAGCTCGTTGAAATGAATGCGATGCGCGCTGCCGCTGATATAAAATCCGCAGGCGACGCCGATGCCGCGGCCGGGCGGGAGTTTGCGAAACTTCTTGTCCCATTCCGAGGCTTGCCGCGCGCGTTCGATGCACTCTTTCGTGCCGTTGCTGGTGATGCGAAATTCGTTGATCGTTTTCGAATTCGGCGGCAGCAGATTTTGCAAACGAAAATCGCACGGATCGAGTTTCGCCGTTTCGCAAAGCTCATCGATAAGCACTTCCATTGCGAAGCGCGAGTTCACCGCGCCGTGACCGCGCATCGCGCCGGATGGTGGTTTATTGGTGTAAACGCGCTTGCCGCTGTAACGGAAATTCGGAATGATGTACGGCCCCATGCAAAGCACGCCGTTATAATAAGTCGAGACCACACCGAAGCTGCCCCACGCGCCGCCGTCGATGCGCGCTTTGAGATCGAGAAAACTCAATTTGCCTTTCTCGTCGATGCCCATGGCAATTTGCGTTTTGGTGGGATGGCGGCCATGATTGGTGATAAACACTTCTTCGCGATCAAACAAAATTTTGACGGGACGGCGGCATTTGCGCGAGAGCAGGGCGGCGATCATTTCGTGCGGGAACGGATCGCTTTTGCCGCCGAACGCGCCGCCGACCATCGGACGAATGACGCGAATGCGATGCATCGGCATTTCGAGAACCTGGGCGAGCGCGCGATGCAAATAATGCGGCACCTGCTGCGCCGACCACAACGTCATGCGATCATCGGCGTCATAATGCGCAATCACGCAATGCGGCTCGGTAAACGCGTGTGTCACGCCGTCAAACTCGAACTCGGCATCGCGAACATAAGTGCTGGTAGCGCGAGCCGCTTCGACATCGCCGAAATTCTGATCGACTTCTTTGTGAATGTTTGTGCCGTTGACGGTTTCCGGATGAATCGACTCGGTAGCCGGTTTCAAGCTGTCTTCGATTTTTCTGTATTCCGGCAATTCTTCGTATTCGACTTCGATCAGCGCCAGCGCCTTCAAGGCAATCTCTTCATCATCCGCGGCGACACCGGCCACGCAATCGCCGATGTAAATGACTTTGTCGACCGCCATCGCGGTTTCATCTTCGCTGATCGGCAACACGCCAAACGTGTTCGGCGCTTCTTTGCCGATCACGACCGCGTGCACGCCAGCAAGCGCTTCGGCTTTGCTGGTGTCGATCTTGACGATGCGCGCATGCGGATAAGGACTGCGCAAAATTTTGCCGACCAGCATGCCGGGCAGCTTGATATCATCGGTATAAATTCCCTCGCCGGTGGTTTTCTTCAAACCGTCGATGAGCGGAATGGGCTTGCCGATGATATTTTGGGGTTGGGTGATTTGCATGAGGATCACTCCGCATTGATTAAAAGTCGTCAGTGCTATTTGTTAGCGAGGAAATCAAAGGCCGAAGTTTATCCAAAAACTGGACGCAACGAGCCAGTTGGGACTCGATGTACTCGTAGTCAAATGATATGAGAGCGGCGTAATCGCCCTCTTCGCGATCCGCCAAAAGTTGATCATAAATTTTCCCCATTCGATATCCAACAAGCCTGTTTTAATAAATTCACGATGGAAAGTTGCCCGAACTCCGGAATGCTTTTTAAAAGATAGTTCGCGTTCAAGAAGCGCGGCACTGACACCATAAAACGCCGCATAATAAAGGCGATTGACGGCAAAAGGATAAGCCCCAGCATCAAATTCGCGTCGAGCCGAGGCCAAACTTTCCTCTGCTTTAGACCACCAGTAACGAACCACTTTTATGCGTTCTTCTTGAGAACTCATACAGAAATACTCTCTTTTAAAACCTCTTCACGAAAAGGCAAAATTGAAAAAACGCCAGTTGCCCACGATTCGCGATCAACGACGAACGTGCTAAAATTCGTGCCATAGCGAAGGTTGATATCAAACACCATATCCGTGATTTTATGTCGTGCTGTCCGCGCGAGAGGCTGCATTGTCACGATCAGCAGATCGAGGTCAGATTCTTCATCGGCCTCTCCTCGCGCGACAGAGCCATACAGCGACAAAGATTCAATGGCAAACTCTGCAAACAATTTTTGTTTTAGCTCATTTAAAGCTTGATATTGGTTTGAAGCGAGAAGTATGTCATTAATGTTTTTCATTGCGATCTTTTAAGATTTAATGTTTATTCCTTCCGCGCCACCGCCTCGATCGCATCGACAATTTTGATATAACCCGTGCAGCGGCACATATTGCCGGAGATCGCCTGCTCGATGTCGTCGCGGGTTGGATTAAGATGTTCATCTAAAAATGCTTTGGCGGTCATGATAAAACCCTGCGTACAGAAGCCGCATTGCGAGCCGCCGTGCTCGGAAAAAGCGCGCTGCAGCGGATGTAGCAGGCCGTTGCACTTCAAACCCTCAATCGTGGTGACCTCGCGTCCGACTGCCTCCAAAGCCATGGTCAAACACGAGAGCCGCGCGCGGCCATCGATGTGCACCGTGCAGCAGCCGCACGTGCCCATGTCGCAGCCGCGCTTGGCGCCGATGAGATTGAGATTCTCGCGAATGACGTCGAGCAAAACGTCGTACGGTCGAATGGCCACTTCATAAGTTGAACCATTGATATGTAGGGTGACCAGTTTTTTATTTAGCATGATGAATTCTTAACGTAATTTTTTGAATCGCCAAAAAAGATACAACCTTCGCGCTTTTACTGGCACAAATACAGGATATCATAACTGTTATATGATACAACAGAGGCGGGAAGGAATCAAGGGATTTTTGGGAGAAAGAAAAATGCAGTCGGAGTGCAATGCTTCAGCATTGCAAAGCTAAAGCTTTGCACTCCGGCTTACGGGCTTCGGCGGGAAATTTGGCGCAACCAGCCTTCGAGAAAAACCGAGGCCTTCGCAACGGTAAACGTCAACAACAAAATCATTCCCAAATTAATAGCGCGAGGCAAGACTTCCTTTCCGAACGCTTGCTCAAACAGAGCATGAGAAATTGGAATAAAAGAGAACACCCGCGTCAAGAAATTTTTAAATGCCGGAAAAATTTCCGGGGCGCCAACCGCTGCCAGCCATTGTTGAAGTTGCTGCGCCAAAGGCGAATGCAGAAGTTGCGGGATAGCATTCCAATCAATATTTTTGTAACCAAACCACAGCGCCAACGCCAGCGAAGAAACATAGCCGGCATAAACGGCCATGCGCTTCCAATTCAACGGCGCCGCCGCGTGGTTGAAGTCAATAGCCGGTTCGAGACGGCCAAGTATTTTTGCCGTAAAGTTGGCCGGCAGCGCCGGCGCCGCATCATTTTCGAGAACCGCGAGCATTTGTTGATGAAGCTGAACCTGTTCGCGGCAAGCGGCGCACAATTTCAGGTGCGTTTGCATATTCGGCGGCAATAAGAGTTTGCCGCGCTCGTATTCGAGGTTATCGATCTCTAAACAAAAAATTTTGCAATTCATGCGATCAGCTCCTCGCGCGAAAACTCGCGTAACACGCGCTCGCGCAGCATGGCGCGGGCGCGAAACAAATGCGTTTTGACGCTGCCCATCGGCATTTGCATGATCTCGGCGATGTCCTGATAAGCCAGATGTTGAATATGATACAACACCAAAACCGCGCGATATTTGGCGGGCAATTTTTCGGCAGCGGAAAAAACCCGCGTTTGTAAATCTTCCTCTTCAAAACTGCTTTCGGGCGATTCGGTAAAAGGAAGCTCTTCCAACGGCGTTTTCTCAATATTCTGCGCTTTGAAGCGTTTTCGGCTTTCCAACAAATTGAGACAGGCGTTCACGCAAATGCGATAAATCCAGGTTGAGAAAGTCGAGTCCTCTCGAAAATTTTCGAGGCCGCGAAAGGCGCGAACGAACGTATCTTGCGCCGCTTCTTCGGCGTCTTCGCGGTTGCCGAGAATCCGCAGCGTCGTGTGAAAAATGCGCGTTTTGTAACAGTCGATGATCTCGGCAAAAGCACGTTGATCTCCGGCACGAAGGCGCGCCACCAGCTCATGATCGGTGTGCATCGAGCGGCCTGTAATTCCTTTCAATGGTCATTACTCATCAGGACAGGCGAAGGAGGGATTTTGTTTCAAAACACGGCTAAAAGTTTTTTCAAAATTATTGAAACATCAGCGCTGCTCTTCCGGTCAGAATTTAATGAAACGACAAAATCAATGAATCAATAAATATGGAGAATGAATATGCGTGGTGAAGGTATCTTTCCGCTCATCGGATTTTTGGGATTGTTTATGATGATCTCGTTCATCATCTATCAAACGATGCAGCATCGCCTGCGCATGAAGATGGTTGAGAAGGGCGTCACCAACCTGGATCTCACCAAGATCAAGACGCCGTCGGACAATTCTTTGAAATATGGCCTAGTTTGCATCGCGCTTGGTATCGCCATTTTTATGGGCCTCGCTTTTGAAAGATTCGTGCCCGAGTTTGGCGGCGAGTTTGGCCTGGCGTTTATACCTCTTTTCATCGGCCTGGCGCTGATTATTTCCGCGGTGATCGAGCGCAACCGAGCGAAGGGGAATTTGCCGCCATCTTGATCAAAAGCTAAAACACGAAAGGGCTGCCGCGCAGCCCTTTCGCGAATCTCCTCGGTTGTTTTGTTCTTCAGCATTTTCCGAATAGTCGCGCTCGTTCATTAGCGATTCCTCACAATCATCGTATACACTTTCTTCATCTCGCTGCGCTGGAAATGTTGCGACAATGCGCGCATCACTTCGCCCTTATTATCGTGAATGGATTTCCCCAGCTTGTCATATTCCGCCAGCACGCGCTCTTTGAACTCAAACTCATATCGGACTTGTTTGATGCAGCTTTCAATATGCGCGCGAAAATTTTCGATCTCCCGTTCTTGATAATCCTCGAGCAGCAGCGGCAGAAGTGTGTTGTAATTCAGATCGTCGCTCGTCTCGAGAAAATTCCAGCACGTTGCAATCACAGCTTTTTTGTTGATGCCGACCGCCCAGTGAATTTCTTCCACCGACTCGGGCTTGCATTTCCACATCGTGACGCGCTCGTCCGGCGCTTCGACGTACCAAACCGTTCCTTCGATACCCTTTAATTTTTCATCTTCGGTGCGCTGATTGCGCTTCTCCATTTGCTCGCGAATCTCGGCGTATTTCGCGACCGGATCTTCGCCCGCCGCCAGCTCGCCGGCCAAAAGCGCGGAAGGAACGTCGAGCAAATTGAGCTGGGACAACGGCGCAACGCTTCCATCACGACGAATGCCAAATAACGCCGCCACCGCCAGGTCGACGTCATAAACCATCAAATGCGTGTTGCGGCTGCCGTACATTTCGAAGCTGATGTGACAATCGTTGATTTCAACAAGCTGCGGAATGGCTGGATGTTGGCGCAGCAGCTCGCGCCACATGTCGAGAAACGGGCCCCAGCGGCTGTTGCGCAGTGCCGGCGCGAGACGCAATTTGTAAGTCAAATGCCTATTGCCGGCGCCGTCGCGATAGCGATAAGCGAGCACATTGGTCCCATCCAGCTTTTCGTAGAGGTAAATTTTTTTAATGGGCGGGAAATGAAACTTGCCGTCTTTGCCAAACGGATAATGCAATTTCGGCGTGGCGAGAATCAGCTGCGGCGCTTCAGCCTCGTCGACATGCGTGAGCACGAGCGCGCCATAGCGATGATCCGGTTTTTGGCTGAGAAAACCGCGCAGTCGCAGATTATCATTGAACGGGTCTTCCACGTCGAATGCTTGCAGCCACTTCGCCTCGAAGCCGATGAGTTGCGTCGCGGTGGCAAGAAATTGGGCGTCGTTCTCCATGTTCATTTCCTGTTGAGGGGAACTTCAGACTTGCCACTTGTCCCGATTGTCATTATAATTTTAAAAACTAAAATCGGGCGACTTGCGTTTACTCCTCTTTAAAGGCGCGATATTCTTCCGGCGTGTAGGCGATCAAGCTCAACACGCGGCGCTGCTCGGTTTGGCTCAGCTTGGATTCGAGAATGTCCCAAAGCTGATCCTGGCGGTCGGCGTCATCGATTCCGGCAAAACTGTCGGAAATGATCACGCCTTTAACGCGCTCGCCGTCCGGCGCCGGCTCGACTTGAATTTCACTGGCGGCGGGAAATTCCGCCAGCAAAATGCTTTTGAGTTTTGCGCTGAACTCGTTCAGCATCGGCGCAAAATCTTCGGCGCGCTCCATGCGAGAGTTCGCCTCGTTTCTCTGCGCGATTCGCAGTTCGGCGAGAACGTCGCCCCACGAGCTGTCGTCGGCGAGCTTCGAGATAATTTTTAACGCTTTTTGTTTCGTGGTTTCCACTTTCACCTCCTCAAAGATAAAAATCTATTTATACAAACTCGCTACAGACTGTTCATAACCATTATACAGCAGCGCCGGCCGGCGCGGGCCGGCGGGAATCGGCTGCTCCGTTGCCTGCGACCAACGCGGATGCGGCACGTTCGGATTCACATTCGATAGAAAATCGTACTCATTTGGCGCGAGATCGTTCCAAAAAGTTTTCGGCTGCTTGTCGGTAAATTCGATTTTCACAATCGACTTGATGCTCTTGTAGCCGTATTTCCAGGGCGTCACCAGACGAATTGGCGCGCCGTTTTGTTTCGGCAACGGCTGCGCCAAATCAATGAAAGCTTTCATCGGAAAGCCCGTCCACGGCACGGCCATCGACCATGCCTCGACGCAACGATGGCGATAGAGCCGTTCTTCAACCGGCATCAAGCGAATCAACTCGTCGACCTCGTAAGTCTTGGGCTTCGCGACCATGCCGGCCACTTCAATCGTCCACGGCCGTATTTGAAATTTGTCGACCAAATCCGCAACGCGCTCTTTGTCAGCCGTGAACTCATAGCGGAATTTTGATCAGCATGGGCGCTCCTTTTGGTTAATAGTCAATTTAATGGCTTCGCGGAGAAAAGCAAGCAGAAAGATTGATTTGACGGTTTTTTCTTCTCACGACGCTATCAACACTTTTTTGCTTGCATGTGAGAAACTTCATTTTCTATATTTTATCGTATCAAATTTATGCACATTGCAGAGTACAAAAATTCAACCTTTTTTATTCCCAAAAATTTTTTGCGGAGATAAGGAAAATGACGAATTATCTTCTGGCGAGCGGCGTGATATGGCTTGCGGTTTCAGTCATTGCCAGCATTGGACACATGGCGGTGTTGGGAAAAACGTATAAAAATATGATGGGGTTGCTCGATGAGCAAACGGGTAAGCGCCGTTTGCCTTTATATTACCTCGCCAACCTGGCATTCGCTTTAATTTTTGCGTATCTGCTGCGGATGGCGTGGCCGGCCGAGATTTCCCTCATCAACGGCGCGGTGTTTGGTTTGCTGGCGGGACTGGCGATTTACCTTCCACAAATGCTCAATCAATTCGCCACGTTTCCATATCCGCCGGCGATGATAGTTGGCGGCGCGATCATCGGCATTGTGCAAACGACGCTAGCGGGATTTATCGGTGGGCTGATTTTATAAAACTCCCATCGCATGGCGCCGAAGATCGCTGAATTGTTAATTGATTTGCTTTAGATTTTCGGCGACACCCGGTGACTGCGGTGGGTTTCGGAGGAAGAATTGATGTCCGCCTCGAGCGACTTGACACTGCCGGATTATTTGCGCCCCGGACTCAAATTCGTTTTTATCGGATTGAATCCCGGGCTTTATTCGGCGCGCGCCGGAAAATATTTTGCGCGCCAAACCAATCGCTTCTGGCCGGCGCTTTCAGCGTCGTCTTTCTTTGGACGAGAAGTAAGGCCCGGCGATGAAAAAATTCTTTTTGAGCGGGGCGTCGGTTTTACGGATGTGGTCAAACGCGCGACCGGGCAGATTGACGAATTGACCGAGGAGGAAATTTCTGCCGGCGCAAAAATGCTTCGCCGCAAGATTAAAAAATTTTCACCCAGCGCCATTAGTTTTGTAGGATTAACCGGTTTTCGCTGGGCCTTCGACGTGCCGAATAAAGCGCGCGTGATTCCATGACCACAAATTGAGAAAATTGGCGCAACGCCGATTTACGTCCTGCCTTCAACGAGTCCCGCCAACGCCCACTTTTCTCTCGAGCAAATCGGTGCCGAATTTCGCCGGTTGAAAATTTGGCTTGAAGCGATAAACATAAATTTCTAAGCGGCCAAAATAAAAACCGGCAACGACCTGGAACCAGTCGCCGCCGGTTCTATTCATCAAACTCGCGGTTCCTTGTAGTGGAGCACTGTTGCATTTCCCGTCTCTCCGGCGTTGATATCGACCCACAAGGGGTCGGGACTACAAGGTCCGCGCCGACGGGCGAGAGGAGACGCGTCAGTTCATCTTGATGGCGATTTCTTTGCTCTGCGACTCTTTGGTTTTCGGCAATGAAATTGTGAGCACGCCGTCTTTGTAATCCGCGACGATGTTGCTGCGGTCGATGTTATCGGTCAAACGGAAGCTGCGCTCGAATTTGCCGTAACGGCTTTCACGCAAATGAAAATTATCTTCATCGCGTTTATCTTCGGAACGTTTCTCGCCGCTCAACGTCAACACATTGTTCTCCAACGTGAGTTTCACGTCTTCTTTCTTCATGCCCGGCAGCTCAGCGCGCACGACGAAGTTTTCCTTATTCTCAACGACATCAACGCGCGGCGCGTAGGTAACCACCTGCATGTCGCCTTCAAACAGATCGCGGAACAAAGGACGCTCGAACACGGAGAAGAACGACGGCACCGGGGCAAGATTGAATTTGGTCAACATGGCACAATCTCCTTTGATAAAATTTCTGGGTTCGCTTTTTTGTTTATCATTTCGTAACTTCATCCTTTCTTTTTGCAACCCCTGTGCCATTGAGTTTTTACGTCATTGTGTCGGAGAGTATTTTGTGTTAATGCCATTTCAACCAACGAGTCTGCCACGCTTTGACAGGGTGGCGGATTGATCTGCAAGATTTGCAAACGAGTGACGGTTTGACAATTTCGATCAGCTTCCCAATAAAATCCCTTGACAAGCATGCAAAATTTGATTAGAATAGCTTCACATTTGAAGAGAATTTTACTGTGCGAATCCTGCGTCAACTTTTTGAAAACAACCGCGCTTGGGCTGAAGAGATCACGAGAAAAGATCGTGATTTCTTTCGCAAGCTGTCGTGCCAACAAAGTCCTCAGTATTTGTGGATTGGATGTTCCGACAGTCGCGTGCCAGCCAACGAAATTGTTGGGCTTTTGCCGGGTGAGTTGTTCGTTCATCGCAACGTCGCCAACGTCGTTGTGCACACTGATTTGAATTGCTTGTCTGTCATGCAATATGCTGTCGAGGTGCTCAACGTCAAACACCTCATCGTCTGCGGTCATTATGGCTGCGGCGGCGTCCGCGCGGCAATGAACGGCGACAAGTTGGGCCTGATCGACAACTGGCTGCGGCACGTGCAGGATGTGGAGCAAAAACATGAAGCGCATCTCGCCGCCATAAAGGATGAAACACAGCAGCGCGACCGCTTGTGCGAGCTGAATGTCGTCGAGCAAGCGATCAATGTCTGCCGGACGACCATCGTACAAGAGGCGTGGAATCGCGGTCAAGAATTGGCTGTGCACGGGTGGATTTATGGCTTGCAGGACGGACGATTACGTGACCTCAATATGTGCATCATGCGAGCGGATGATGTGATGCCTGTTTATCAGACGGCAATTGCACAATTGTTCAAATAGACGCCTGCCCATGACCACACACTTTCGTTTGCTCTCGCGCTTTCCATCTGTTTTATATTCTGCCAAGATCGTTTTCATCTGCTTTCTATTGCTCAAATTCACCTCGCCATTACACAGCCAGAAAAAACCCTCCGTGCGCACCGGCCTCGACGTTGTCGTTGCCGGCGGTTTCAGCGAATTCAAAGGCAAACGCGTTGGCATTATCACCAACCAAACCGGCAGCGATCGCGAGCGCCGTCACATTGCCGATTTATTTCACGAAGCCGATGAGGTTGAACTCGTCGCGCTTTTCGGGCCGGAGCACGGCATTCGCGGCGACATCGAAGCCGGCGCAAAGGTCGCGACGCGCGTCGATGCCAACACCGGCGTGACGGTTTACAGTTTATACGGCGAAACACGCAAGCCGACTCCGGAGATGCTTAAAAATATCGAGGCATTGATTTTTGACATGCAAGACGCCGGCGCGAGATTTTACACGTACATCAGCACCATGTCGCTCGCAATGGAAGCAGCGGCAGAATTGAAAATTCCGTTTTACGTTTTAGATCGCCCGAATCCAATTGGCGAGATCGTCGAAGGGCCGGCACTCGACCCGGCGCATCGTTCGTTCGTCGGCATTCATCCGATCGCGCTGCGTCACGGCATGACGATTGGCGAGTTGGCGCAGATGTTCAACGGCGAAGGCTGGCTGCAAATCGGGACAAAGGCAGCGCCGCAAACGATCAAAGCCGATTTGCATATTATAAAAATGGAAGGTTGGCGCCGCGATATGTTTTTTGATGAAACCGGCTTGCCATGGATTATGCCTTCGCCCAACATGACGTCGCCGGTCACCGCGCTGTTGTATCCCGGCATCGGTTTGCTCGAAGCCACGAATTTCTCCGAAGGACGCGGCACGCGCTCGCCGTTTGAAAAAGTCGGCGCGCCGTGGGTTGATTCAGGCAAATTAATTGAGAGATTGCAGGATCGTGTTCCCGGCATTTATCTGCGTCCCATCGATTTCATTCCAGTCGATCTGCCCGGCAAAGCGATGAATCCGAAATTCAAAGGCACGGGTTGTCGCGGCTTGCAATTGGATGCCACCCAGCCGCGCACGTTTCAATCGGTTGCGTTCGGCATTCACTTGCTCTGTGCGTTGCAGGAAATGTATCCGAAAAAATTCGTTCTCAATGAAAATCGTATGGCGCGTATGAGCGGCCAGATCTGGGTGGCAAAAATGATATTAGCCGGGAAAAAGCCGGCGGCCATTTTAGAACGGATGGAAAAAGAGACACAAGCGTTTCGGGAGTTGCGGCAAAAATATTTGTTGTATAGATGAGAGCGTTTACACCTACTTGAAAATGTCATTCTGGAAGAATCTTTTTTGAACACGAGCATTGCGCTCGATAGTAAATAGTAAAAAGATTCCTCCGGAATGACAGTCTATGCGGCTAAACATCAACCGGAGAGAAGAAAATCATGGCAACTAAAAGTTCCGTGACCTGGCGCAACGGCTTTAAGCCGATGTTTTGGGTGGCGAATATTATCGAGTTGTTCGAGCGTTTTGCCTTCTATGGCTCGAAAGCCGTTCTTGCCGTTTATCTCGCCAACAAAGTCGGCCTCGGCGCGCAAGCCGCCGGCTCGCTCGCCGGACTTTATTCCGGCCTCATTTTTTCACTGCCGATCATCGCCGGCACGTTTGTCGACCGTTATGGATTTCGCAAAACCTTGATGACTTGTTTTGCGATGTTTTGTATCGGCTACTTTCTGATCGGCTTGGGAGGCCTGCAAATGGGGCAAGGCCTCGTTGACGCAATGGGCAAGACGACGTATATCACTTCAGTGTTGATTCTCACCGCGATTGGCGGTTCGCTGATCAAACCTTGCATCGTCGGCACCGTCGCCAAAACCTCGCATCCGGACGTTAAAGCGCTGGGCTACTCCATTTATTATACTCTCGTCAATTTCGGCGGCGCCATTGGGCCGATTCTCGCGCTGCAAGTCCGCGAGAACTTCGGCATCGAATATGTGTTGGTGATGTCGTCGATCACCTCGCTCCTGCTTTTGCTGGGCACGTTCATCTTTTTCAAAGAACCGACGAGTGACGACGCGACGGCAAACCAGAGAACTCTCGGCCAGGTGTTTCGTGATATGCTGCTGGTGTTTGGCAATTTTCGCTTCATTAGTTTTCTCGTCATCTTCTCCGGCTTTTGGATCATGTTCTGGCAAATTTTTTACTCGTTTCCATTTTATGTAACGGACGTTTTAAAATTCGAGCGTTTTGAATTGTTGGAGACTGTCGATGCGTGGACGATTATTCTCGTCGGCGTGCCGATGACGGCGCTGGTGAAAAAATGGCGCCCAATTACCGCGATGACACTGGGCTTTGCGTTGGCCAGTTTTTGCTGGTTGATTATTGCCGGATCGCCGACCATCACCGCGGCGATTATCGGCGTGGTGATTTTTGCCTTTGGCGAAGCCACGCAAGCGCCGCGATTTTATGAATATGTTTCCAATCTCGCGCCCAAAGAGCAAGTCGGCACTTTTATGGGTTTTGCATTTTTGCCGGTTGCCATCGGCTCATTTGTCGGCGGCCCGCTCGGCGGCTGGCTGGTGCAAACTTATTTGCGGGAAACGATGAATCCCGCGATGATGTGGTACATCGTCGCCGGCATCGGTTTTGTTTCCACGGCGTTGATGCTGCTTTATAACATGTTCTTTGTCAAGAAAGAAGCAACTGCTTAATTAAGGAAATTATAATGTTCTACATCTGGGTCGTAGTCGGCTATCTGGCTCTGCTTTTCGCCGTCGCCATTTCCAAAATGCGCAGCGTCAAAACGCAGGAAGACTTTATGGTCGCCGGGCGCAAGACGCCGATGTTGATGCTCGTCGGCACGTTGATTTGCACGTGGATCGGCTCCGGCAGTTTGTTCGGCAGCGCCGGGCTGGGCTTTCGAACGGGATTCTCCGCGCTGTGGTTCAGCGCCGGGGCGTGGGTCGGCATCGCCATCGTCTATTTTTTGGCGCATCGAGTGCGGCGCCTCGCCGAATTTACCGTGTCCGATATTTTGGAAAAACGTTACAATAAATGGGCGCGCCTGCTTGGCACGCTTACCGTCATCGTTGCTTATCTCACCATTGCGGGTTATCAATTTCGCGGCGGCGGACGGTTGCTTTATCTGCTCACCGGCATGGATCCCGTTGTCGGCGCGGCGATCAGTTGCGTCGTTACAATTCTTTTTACCATGATCGCGGGTTTGGTCTCGATCATTGCGGTCGATGTTTTCAACGGCATCGTCATGACGCTTGGCGTGATCATCGGCGTGCCGCTGTTGCTCTCGGCCGTCGGCGGCTGGCAGCAAGTCCAAATGTTGCCGGCGGATCATTTCACGGTTTTCGGAACCAACGACGCGGTGTGGGCGCTTGGAATTTTTCTGCCAACGTTCTTCTTATTAATGGGCGAAAGCAGCATGTACCAAAAATTTTTTGCGGCGGAAAATGAGCGCGGCGAGCGGTGATCGGCATGATCATCGGCGTTGTGGTCATTGAAAGCTTGCTGTACGGGCTCGCCATCATCGGCAGCGCCAAATATTTTACCCAAGCGCCTTTCGTCAATCCGGCCGGCGCGTTCAACAAAGCCGAAACCGAGACGATTATTTTGCACGTGGCGCGTTATGATTTGCCGGAATTTGCCGGCGGCTTGATGATGGCCGCAGCCGTCGCCATCATTCTCTCGACCGCGAACACGTATTTGATGATTCCCTCCACCAATATCGCCCGTGACATTTACCAGCGCTTCATCAATCCGCAGGTTTCGCAGAAAAAAATCATTCTGCTGCAACGCGCGCTCATCGCCGTTCTCGGCGTCGTTGCCTACATTGCCGCAACGTTTTTCAAAAGCATTCTCGATATGGCGTTCACGGCGTACACGATGGTCGGCGCGGGCATCACACCGGCCTTGCTCGCAGCATTTTTATGGAAGAGAACGAGCGTCGCCGGCGGCGTCGCCTCGATTGCCGTCGGCATGTTGGTTACTATGGTGATTACGGCCGCCAATTTTATTCTGCCAGAACCGCTGATGGAAACGGATTATATTATCATTCCCGCTGCCAGCGCCTCGATATTGACGTTGATCATCGTCAGTTTGTTGACGCCGCCACCGCCGGAAGAAAAGTGGAAGCCGTTTTGGTCGCACGCCACCAAGTAAAATGAAAAAACCCTATGCGCGCAGGCGTCATAGGGTTTTTCGTTTTGAGAAAAATTTGTCGCCGTCAATTCTAAACGAGAATTCCCGTTTTGTCCAATTGCGTCCGCAGCGTTTGCATTTCCGCGTTGGTATGCTTGAGGCGCTCGCCGATGATGGACGCCAATTGAAAGAGAAACTTATTTCCCAAACGCGGTTTGCGCTCGAGCAGCTCGAACAAATCCGGCCGGAACAGGCCGATGATGTCGGCAGGCTCTTTGGCCACCGCCGTGGCCGAGCGCGGCGTCTCGTCGAGCAGCGCCAGCTCGCCGAAAAATTCGCCGTTGCGCAGCGTCGCCAATTCTTCGCGGCCTTCGCCGGGCGCGTGTTTGAAAATTGCCACGGTGCCGCGTTGGATGACGTACATCCCGACGCCGGGCTCGCCTTCCCAGAAAATGGTTTCATTCGCCTTGAACGCGCGGCGATGAATCAGCTTCTCAAATTCCTGCAGTTCGCCGTCGCTCATGTCGGCAAACAACGGCACGAGGCGCAGCGTTTTGAGAATGCCCTCGTCGTCGCCATTTCTCTTTTTGAAAATATTGCCCCACAGCGGGCTGCCGGATTTCGTCGGACGATTGTTGCTGGTGCTCATTGCGTAAAACCGAAAATGTGGAGAAGTTGGCCAACCGTTTTTTAACAAATCTAATATATGAAACCGCGCTTCATGAAGCAAGGCGAATTTTTCATTGCTTTTCTCGCGCAATTCAGTTAATTTTTGCTATGTTACGGCTTCGCCTTTTGGGCCTCGTCTTGTTCATGCCGGCGCTGGCTGTCTGCCAAGACCAGCGCAAACAGTTGGATGAATTTCGGCAAAAGATCGCTCGCCTGCAAGAACAAATCGCGACGCAGGAGAAAAGTGAAACTTCGACTGTGGAAATCCTGCGCTCTCTCGAAGAACAGATTGATTTGACTCACCGCCTGGTCGGACAACTGCAAAAGCAGGAGCGTGACAAACGCGCCAGGATCGGCGACGCCGAAAAGATGCAGCAACGCACGCAGGACGAATTGGCGCGGCTGAAACAAATCGCCGTCCAACGCGCCGTCATGTTTTACAAATACGGCCGCTTGCAGGACGTCGAAATTCTTCTGACCTCACGTTCTTTGAATCAAATGCTGCTGTGGGCGAAATATCATCAGCAGCTCGCCGACAATGACCGCCGGATTTTGAACGGCATCACCAAAAAGCGCGAGCAGATCGGCCAGCAGAAAACTTTGCTCGCCGCCGAGTTGCAAGCGCATCAACGCGCTTTGAGCGAAAAGCAGAAAGAAGAAGAGGCGCTCAAAAAACGCCGCGAGCAGCGTCAAACCCTGCTGAAAAAAGTTCGCAACGACAAAAATTTTTATCAAATGCAGCTCGCGGAGACGCAAAAGGCGATCACGCGCATCAGACAACTGATTTCATCCGCCGAAGCCAAAACGGCGCGGCGCGAATCGCCCCGGGCGGCGGATAATGGCGCCTTTCAGAATTTGCGGCGGAATATGTCTTGGCCGGTTGATGGACGCATCGTTTTCCATTATGGCAACTTTCGGCATCCCGTGCTCAATACCGTCACCAACAATTTGGGCGTCGACATTGCCGCGCCGATCGGCGCGCCGGTGCGCAGCGTCACCGCCGGCAAAGTCACCGCCATCACCTGGCAACGCGGCTACGGCAATCTCATGATCATCAGCCATGCCGATGGTTATTACACTGTTTATACCCATCTGGCGGATATTAATGTGAGTTTAAACGACGACGTCGCCGCCGAGCAAATCATCGGCACGGTCGGTGAAACTGGTTCGCTGTCAGGCGCAACGCTGCACTTTCAAGTTTGGAATCGCGAAGAGGCGTTGAATCCGGAGGATTGGCTGCGGCCATAATCAGTCTTCAGTAAAATAGTCATCCGTTGTTTAAAATTCGGGAACGCTGTTGATTTCGATTATCGCACAAGAAAACGCGCAGGAATTTTTGCGGCGCGCGCGGCAAAACGAGCGCGTGGCGCATGCGTATTTATTTCACGGCCCCGAAGGCTCGGGCAAAGAAGCGTTGGCGCTTCTCAAAGCCCAAAGTTTTTTTTGCGAGAAATTGCGCCCGCAACCGGCCCCACAATCGGCGACCATTTCATTGTTTGATGAACCCGCCGCGCAGCCGGCAAATTATCTTAACGAAGACTCGGCGTTGGCTTGCGGTATTTGTTCGGCCTGCCGTCGCGTCGCGGAGATGACGCATCCGGACGTGCGCATCATTTTTCCGCGAGCGGCTTCCGCTTCGGAAGATGAACGGGTGGAAATTTTGCGCAGTCTGGCGGCCAATCCGTACCGGCGCTCAAAACCGTGGGAAAATCCGACCATTCTCATCGACGACATTCGCGCGCTCAAGCGCGATCTGGGCATGACGAGCTACGAAGGCCGGGGCGTGGTGGCGCTGATTATCGAAGCCGATCGCATGAAAGCCGAAGCCGCGAACGCGCTGCTGAAAATTTTGGAAGAGCCGCCGGCGCAAACGTTGATGATTCTCACCGCGAGTTCGCTTGACGGCATGTTGCCGACGATCGTCTCGCGCTGCCAGCCGGTGCGGTTGCTCATCCTGACGCGCGAGCAAATTGCCGCCGCTTTGCAGCAAAATCACGGCGCCCCGGCGGAGCGCGCGCAGTTTATCGCCAAACTGGCAAATGGCAGCCTGCGCCGCGCGATGGACCTGCTTGAAGAAGACGTCGACACCCGCCGCCAGCAGGCCGTGACGTTTTTGCGCATGGCCTTTCGTTTCAACAAGCCGGTCGAGCAAATGGATTTTCTCAATACGTTGGTGCGCGATTCCGACCGCCGCGATTTGCGGCAGCTTTTGGAGTTTTGCACGCTCTGGATTCGCGATGGCTGTGTCTTGAAATCCCTCGGCTCAACGCCGCCAGCCAATTCGCCGATCATCAACACCGATCAGGAACGCGCATTGGCCGATCTCATTAAAAATCTTCCGGATTTTGATTTTCCCGGCGTGATTGCCGAGATCGAATTTGCAATAGAATGTTTGGATCGTTACGTCCAGCCGTGGTTGGTGTTAATGGTTTTATTGCATCGAATTCAGCAATTATCGGGTAGCCGGAAATAATCGCAGCTCATGAATCGGAATGCGGCGATTTATCACCGCACTTCGAATTTTATTGATACGCAGGAGGTCAAGTGCCGGATTTTATCGAAGTGAAATTCAAAGGCGAGCGCAAAAATTGGTACGCCAATCCGCAACAATTTCCTTTTCGTCTCGGCGAATTGATTATCGTCGAAGCGGAAAAGGGCGAAGATTTGGGCCGCGTCAATCAAGTCGAGCTGCCGGCGCGTGTTACGGTGCCGCCCAATGACGGCATAAAAAAAGCGCTCCGCAAAGCGAATGAACATGATGTGATTCACCATCAGGGCAACAAAGTATCCGAACAAAAAGCGCTCGAAGTTTGCCGGCAGAAGGTCGTGACCCACAACTTGCAAATGAAAGTCGCCGATTGCGAATATCAACTTGACGGCAATAAGATCACGTTTTATTTCACCGCCGAAAAGCGCGTCGACTTTCGCGAGCTGGTCAAAGATTTGGCCGGCGTTTATCACACCCGCATCGAGCTGCGGCAGATCGGCGTGCGCGACGAAGCGAAGCGTCTCGATGGCTACGGCGTGTGCGGCCGCCGCCTCTGTTGCTCGTCGTGGATTCAAGAGTTCGGCCCAATCACGACGCAAGCCGCGAAAGAGCAAAATCTGCAGCTCAACCCCAACAAGCTCGCCGGCGTCTGCGGCCGCTTGAAATGCTGCCTGATGTACGAGCGCGATTTTTACAACTGGGCGATTGCGCAATTTCCCGATCTCGCCAAGCCGATCAAAACAGAAAAAGGCGAAGGCCTGATTTTGAAAATCGATATTTTCAAAGACACGTTCACGGTGAAATATCAAAGCGGCGAAGTCGAAGTGCTGCCGCTGGCGGTCTCCAAAGAGAAAGTGTACAAATGCGGGAATGATTGTGGGCATGAGCATGGGAATTTGGAAGAGGTGGGAAACTCAGAAATTCATTGAGAAGGAATGAATCATCTTTTAAGCATGAGCAAATCAGTAGGAGAATGTTATGTCAAAAAAACTGACAAATGAAGATCACGCCTTACCTAGTTTATCCTTAGTTTTTGGATACACTGCGGTCAAAGAATTGCAAAGGCTTGAAGATCGAATTGCTGTTCTTGTTCGCCTTGGATATGGTATTGCTGAGATTGCCACAATCTGCGATACCACTCCTGCAACAGTTCGTACAATTAAATCGGCATTAAATAAGAAAAAGAAAGACCGGAGGACACAATGAATTCTGAAGACACAACCATTCGTCAAATGTTAGGTTATTTGTGCATCGCTAATGAAGCAGAAGCCAGCTTGATTAGGAAAGTTGAAATTTTAGACCGTTTCGGTTTATCAGATAAAGATATCGCCACTATTTGCAATTGTACTTCCCAGTCGGTTCGAAATGCTCGTTCACAATTAAAGAAGAGTGCTCATGCCAAGAACGAAAAGAAAAAGTAGACTCCGGCGTATAGTTAAAATACCAAAAGAATATTTTGAAGCCGTCGAACTCGGCAATTTGCTTTTTCCATCTCTCTTTCAGCTCGAAAATGGCTTGAGGCTCGCTATACACGATCATTTAACCGTATGCTATGGCGTTGACTGGTGGCAAGTCTCACTCAGACCGAGATTACCCGCTGTATATGATTATGTCGACAGTCAACAGAAACGCCTCGATGTTATGCCGTGGATTGGGGCGTCTTCACGAGTTTCAGTTCTATTTATACATTTGGTCACGTTGGGACATCTTGAGGAAATAGTTAAAAAATATCAATCTGATTGTATTCCTCAATTGTTTCCAACCTTGGAATTTTTTCTTGGACACATGGAAGCTATAAAAAGAGTGCGTAATCTATTTTCTCATATGTTTCCTTGCATAACTAGAGATGATTGTAGGTTAGCAAAGCGTGAAATTTTAACTTTAGCAGCTCATATTAATTCGAAGCTTTAAGAAGAATATTTTTGCTTAGAAAGAAACTCTCTGTGACTTCCTCCGAAAAGATTCTCGTCACCAGCGCGCTGCCGTATGCGAACGGGCCGCTGCATCTCGGCCACATTGCGGGCGCGTATTTGCCGGCGGATATTTATGTGCGCTATCAGCGCATGATGGGCCGCGATGTCGTTTATGTTTGCGGCACCGATGAGCACGGCGTCGCGATTACCATTGCCGCGGAAAAGGCGAAAAAGTCACCGAAAGAATTTGTCGATTTTTATTGGGCGCAGATGAATGAAACCTTTGCGAAAGCCGGCATCAGTTTCGATATTTTCTGCCGCACGACGACGCCGGAGCATTATCCGATCTCGCAGGAATTTTTCCTGACAATGCACAAAAAAGGATTGCTCGTCGAGAAAGCGGTGAAGCAGCTTTATTGCCCAAATGACAAACGCTTTCTCGCGGATCGTTACGTCGAAGGCACTTGTCCGCATTGCGGCACGCCGGGCGCGCGCGGCGATCAATGCGAAGCCTGCGGCAAATGGATTGACCAACTCGAGCTGCGCGATCCCAAATGCATGGTGTGCGGCGCGCGGCCGGAAATTCGCGAGACCAAACATTTTTTCATTCCACTTGGGCGTTTTCAAGAGCAGGTGAAAAACTGGCTCGATACGAAAACGAACTGGCGCGATAACGTGCTCAATTTTTGTTACGGCTGGATCAAGGAAGGCCTCAGCGATCGCGCCATCACGCGCGACATCACGTGGGGCGTGCCGGTGCCGCTGCCGGGCTACGAAGGCAAAGTGCTCTACGTTTGGTTCGACGCGCCTATCGGTTATATTTCGGCGACACAGGTTTGGGCGAAACGCCTCGGTCAGCCGGAGAAATGGAAGGAGTATTGGCAAAATCCCAAAACCAAGCTCGTGCATTTTATTGGCAAAGACAATATCGTCTTTCACGCCATTGTCTGGCCGGCGATGTTGATGGCACAAGATGGCTATATTTTGCCGGCGGATGTGCCGGCCAATGAGTTCCTCAATCTCGAAGGCCGTAAATTTTCCACCAGCCGAAATTTTGCCGTGTGGCTGCACGAGTATTTGCAAAAATTTCCACCTGATCCGCTCCGTTATGCGCTCGCCGCCAATTTGCCCGAAGGCAAAGACGCGGACTTTTCGTGGAAAGAATTGCAAACGCGCAACAACAGCGAGCTGGCGGACATCCTCGGCAATTTCATCAACCGGACGCTGACTTTCGTTAAGAAGAATTACGCCAATCACGTTCCGGCGCGAGGCGCATTGAATGAGCGCGACCAACGCACGCTCGAATTGCTCCAGTCTTGGCCGCAACGGCTCAGCGAGTTTTACGAGCGCTACGAGTTCCGCCGCGCGACGCAAGAGCTGATGGACTTGGCGCGTCACGCGAATAAATATTTCAATGATGAAGAGCCGTGGCGCACGCTGAAGAATGACCGGCAAAGATGCGATACGACGATTCATCTTTGTTTGCATCTCTGCAAAGCGCTGGCGGTTTTAATGACGCCGACGCTGCCGTTTTCCGCGGCGCGTTTGTGGAAAATGCTTAATTTGTCCGGCGAAGTTGAAAAACAGAATTGGTTGGCCACGCCGGTTTCGCCGTTGCCGGCCAATCATCAATTAAACGAACCGAAAATTTTATTTACTAAAATTGAAGACGCGACGATTGCTCCGGAAATCGCACGTCTGCAAGAGGCCTTATTGAAAATACAAGAACCCACGCCAACCGTAAAACCGGCGGTGAGCGAAGCCGTAAAGCCCGCGGTGAGCGAAGTCGAACCGCCGTTGATTTCAATTGACGCGTTCAAACAAATCGATCTGCGCGTCGCCGAAATTCTCGCCGCAGAGAAAGTTCCGAAAGCCGACAAGCTGCTCCAGTTGAAAATTCGCGTCGGCGCCGAAGAACGCCAGCTCGTCGCCGGCATCGCGCAACATTATCAGCCGGAAGAACTCATCGGCAAAAAAGTCGTCATCGTCGCCAATCTGGAGCCGGCCAAAATTCGCGGCCTCGAATCTCAGGGCATGATTCTCGCGGCCTCGACGGGGGATGGAAAACTTTCGATTATTTCGCCGGAACGGGAGATAGCGAGTGGCGCGAAAGTAAAGTGAAACTTGTTGCTGGCAACTGGTTGCTTGTTTCTGTAAGAGCAACCAACAACCAGCGACGAGCAACAAGCTACCAGCAACAAGCATGTTCATCGACACCCACGCCCATTTGCAAATTTCACACTTCGACGCCGACCGCGACGAAGTGATTCAACGCGCCTTCGACGCCGGCGTTGAAAAAATTATCGTCGTTTCGACAGACGTTGCTTCGAGTCAACAAAGTTTGCAATTGGCGGAAAAATTTTCCGGCATATACGCCGCGGTCGGCATTCATCCCACGGATTGCGCCGGCGCCACCGACGATGATTTTGCAATGATCGCAGAGTTGGCGCGACATCCAAAAGTCGTTGCTATTGGCGAAATCGGGCTGGATTTTTATTGGAAGAACATTCCGCCGGAAATTCAGCAGCGCACTTTCGTTCGCCAGTTGCATTTGGCAAAAGAACTAGAAAAACCCGTCATCATTCATAATCGCGACGCCGGCGCGGCGATTCTGCAAACCTTGCAACATGCCGGTATAAATAAACTTTTCGGCGTCTTTCACTGCTTTTCGGAAAATATTGATTACGCGCAACGGGTGCTGGCGCTGGGCGGCTATATTTCTTTTACCGGCAATTTGACGTATAAAAAATCTACGCTGCCGGAAGTCGCGGCGCAGGTTCCGCTTGAGCGAATTTTGCTCGAAACGGATGCGCCGTTCATGACGCCGGCGCCGCATCGCGGCAAACGCAATGAACCGGCTCACACGGTACACATTGCCGAGAAGCTCGCGGAGGTCAAAAAAGTCACGTTTGCAGAAGTGGCCAGACAAACGACGGCGAATGCGATCAGCTTATTCGGAATACGTGAATCGATCACTTGATTTTTTACCGAAGAAATCTCTCGGGCAGAATTTTCTCATCGACGAAAACATCGCTCGTAAGATTGTTCATCTTCTCGATCCGCAGCCGAATGATATCATTGTCGAAATCGGCCCCGGCTTCGGAGTTTTATCCAAATATATTGTTCCATCCGGCTGTCGCTATATCGGCGTTGAAATCGACGAACGGCTGACGCCGCTGCTGCAAAAAGAGCATGCCGCCTTTCCGCAGGCCGAAATCATTCACGCCGATTTTCGGAAAGTGAATCTCGCCGAATTGGCCGCGAAAAATAAGTTACGGTTGATCGGCAATATTCCCTATCACATTACCAGCAGCATTGTGTTCGCGGCGTTTGCCAACCGCGAGGTTTTGCGCGACATGATGCTGACCGTGCAGAAGGAAGTCGCCGAGCGCATTGTTGCAAATTCGCAAACCGGCGGAAAGGATTACGGCATTCTTTCGGTGATCAGCCAAACTTTCGCCAAAACGGAAATTCTTTTCACGATGTCGAAGCACGTCTTTCGGCCCAAGCCGGAGGTGGATTCGGCCGTGGCGCGCTGGATATTTCAACCGCCGCCGGAAAATCTGCTGGACGCGGATTTTTACGTGCGAATGGTTAAAACTATTTTTGGGCAGCGCCGTAAAACGTTGCGTCGCAGCCTCGCGGCGTTTTTAGGCAAAGAAGTTTCGACCGCCGCGCCGGTGGATTTGCAGCGCCGGCCTGAAACCCTTTCGATTCGCGAACTCATACAACTTGCCAATGCTTTGATTGGGGAAAACTGAACTATGGAAGATTTAGATCGCCAGGAAATACTTGATGATGTCAGCTTTCTCATCGAGGCGAAACAAGCGCCGAAATTGTGCGCCATTATGCTCGACGCGCATCCGGCGGATATTGCCGATCTGCTCGCGCACCTGGACGGCGAGCCTCGTCGCTATTTGTTCGAGGCGCTCGATCGGCACACCGCCGCTGATGCCATTCTCGAAGTGGGCGAATCGACGCGGCAGGAATTGATTGAAACGTGCGATGTGCATCAGCTTGCTGGCTTGGTGCGCGAAATGAATTCCGACGACGCCGCGGATTTTGTCAGCGAATTGTCGCCGGAGCTGGCCGCGAAAATTCTCAAACAGATCGAGCCGAAAGAATCCGCCGAAGTCCGCCAGTTATTGGCGCATGCGGAAGACACCGCCGGCGGCATCATGGCGTTGGAATTGGTGGCCGTCGGCCAGGATCGCACCGTCGAAGAAGCGATCAACGAAATTCGTAAAAAAGCCGATGAGATTGAGACGATCAACCACGTTTACGTCGTGGATGACAATCGGGGTTTGGTCGGCATGGTGCACTTGAAGCAACTGATTCTCGCCGAGCCGTACACACCGTTGCGCGAGATTATGAATCGCGACGTGATTTCGGTTCAAGTCGGCACCGATCAGGAAGAAGTGGCGAAACTCGCGCGGAAATATGATTTGCTGAGCATGCCGGTTGTCGATAGCCAAGGCCGTCTCGTGGGCCGCATCACCTACGACGACATCGTCGATGTGATGCAGGAAGAAGTCGCGGAAGATATCTCTCACATGGCCGGTATTGCCAGCTCGGGAGACATGCGCGAGAGTTCGGTGATACGCACGGTGCGATTGCGCATGCCGTGGCTCGTCATCGGGCTGCTGGGAGGAATCGTGGCGGCTTGGGTGCTCAGTTTTTTTGAGCATCGTCTGCAGGAAAATATTTTGGTGTTGATGTTTTTTGTTCCCGTGGTAATGGCCATGGGGGGAAATGCGGGCATTCAATCCTCGACGATCGTCGTGCACGGTCTGGCGACCGGCAGCATCGATATGAACGACATATTACGGCGATTGTTCAAAGAGATGCGTGTGGCTTTTATGAACGGCTTTCTGTGTGGCCTGCTGATTTGGCTGATTATCACAGTCTTCTGGCGCGAGTCGCAATTTGGGCTTTTAGTCGGCGCTTCACTTTTATGCGTCATGTTCATCGCGGCGCTGGTTGGCGCGTCGGTGCCACTGTTGCTGAAACGCTTTGAAATTGATCCCGCTATCGCCACCGGCCCATTCATTACCATTTCCAACGATATTCTCGGGTTATTCATTTACATGGGGATCGCGACGATGTACTTTTCGTACTGGCAATAAAAATGGCGCTCGTCAAAGCTGAAGGCGTTGTCATCCGGACGATGAACATGGGCGAGACCAGCAAACTGGTGACGCTTTTCACCCGCGAGCTTGGTCTGCTGAAAATTATTGCCAAAGGCGCGCGTTCCACCAAAAGCCGGATTGGCGCGGCTCTCGAACCGTTGACCGTCGCGCGAATCGTTTATTATCAAAAAGAAAATCGCGAGCTGCAATTTCTGAGTCAAGCCGACATCGTCGAATTCTTTCCCAATTTGCCGGTGGCTTTGGAAAAATGGGGCTACGCGAACGCTTGCGCGGAGTTGGTGGCGCGCGCACAAACCAGCGCCGAAGCGACCGCGAAACTTTATCCGATTCTGCTCAACACGCTGCGCGCGATGAACGAGCCGGCCGCTGATGGGCGAATTTGTTTTTGGGGATTTCAAATGAAACTGCTTGGCATTCTCGGCGTCGCGCCAAGTTTGCGTCGTTGTTTGCATTGTGGGGCAGCCAGCTTGGCCGTCGAAGCTGGTGGCAGTGTTTATCGTTTCGATATCGCCCGCGGCGGGTTTCTCTGCGATCGTTGCCCGTCCATCATCGGCGCGCCGACGCTCTCCGGTGCAACCCTGCAAGCCCTAGCCGATTTCCAAACCCTTTCGGCTGAAAAATTTTCTCTTCGCAAAACCTCGCCAATAGTTCGACGTGAAATTGAAAATTTCTTTCGCGCCTATTTTGCCTTTCATTTGGAGGAAATCGGCAGCCTGGTTTCGCTCAAGTTTGTGCATAAAATTGCGGGACAATCTTTGCCCTCCGGTAAATAAATTTCTCAAAAGAGAGTGTTTGCTTTTTGATAAAAACTGAGTAAATTTTATTCATCAACTTAATTTGCCCTCATTGGCGGATGCAAATGCGTCCCGTTGACGGCGGCTTGCGGTGCAGAACATTTTCCGTTTTATGAATATCTCCCAAATTTAGCAAAACTCATTTGATTGACGAATAGGAGTTCCCATGTCAGAAATCGCAAAACTAATGGACAAGCTGGTGTCGCTGTGCAAGCGGCGTGGTTTCATTTTTCCTTCGAGTGAAATTTACGGCGGTTTGAACAGTTGCTACGATTACGGTCCGCTCGGTGTTGAATTAAAACGCAACGTGAAAGACTTTTGGTGGAAGGCGATGGTGCAGACGCGCGACGACATCGAAGGCCTCGACGCCTCGATTCTCATGCACCCCAAAGTTTGGGAAGCCAGCGGCCACGTCGCCAACTTCACCGATCCGATGGTGGATTGCAAAGTTTGCAAAGCCCGCTTCCGCACCGATGAAATCAAGCCAGAGAAGGCCGGACAATGCCCGCGCTGCGGCAACAAAGATTCGCTCACCGAGGCGCGCAATTTCAATCTGATGTTCAAAACTTACATGGGCCCGGTTGAAGAGCAAGCCAACGTGGTTTATATGCGGCCGGAGACAGCGCAGGGCATTTATGTGAACGTCTACAACGTCATGCAGGCGGCGCGGCAGCGCATTCCCTTTGGCATCGCGCAGATCGGCAAAGCCTTTCGCAACGAGATCACGCCCGGCAATTTTACTTTCCGCACGCGCGAGTTCGAGCAGATGGAAATGCAATTTTTTGTGAAGCCCGGCACCGATATGGAGTGGTTCGAGTATTGGAAAGCGCAGCGCATTCAATGGTACGACGCGCTCGGCATCCGCCAATCCAAGCTGCATTTCCACGAGCACACGCCGCAAGAGCGCGCGTTTTATGCTGCCGCGGCTTTTGACATCGAGTACGAATTTCCCTTTGGCTGGAAGGAGCTTGAGGGCATTCATAACCGCACCAATTACGATCTCACCAAGCATCAGGAATACAGCGGCAAGGATTTGAGCTATTTCGACGATACCACGCGCGAGAAATACGTTCCTTATATCGTCGAGACCTCAGCCGGTTGCGACCGGACGGTGTTGACGACATTGATCGATGCGTATGACGAAGACGTGATCGAAGGCGAAGCGCGCACGGTGTTGCACCTCGCGCCGGTGATTGCGCCAATCAAAGCGGGCGTCTTTCCGCTGGTGAAAAAAGAAGGCATGCCGGAAGTCGCCGAAAAAATCTATCATGGTTTGAAAAAACATGTTCCGGTTTTTTATGACGACGGCGGCGCGATCGGCCGGCGCTATCGTCGCATGGACGAAGCCGGCACGCCATATGGCATCACCGTCGACGGCCAAACCCTGCAAGACCAAACCGTCACCGTGCGCGACCGCGATTCGCTCGCGCAAACCCGCGTCGCGAGTGACAAGCTGCTGCCGTTCATTCAGGAGAAGATGGCTGGATACAAGCGGATGGAATGAAATGAAGAGAGTGAAGTTTTGTTGGCAACTCTTTATTTGATGTTTTTATTGAAAGGTTGAAAATATGACAAGACAATTTACGCTTGAGTATTGGCTTGATGACGGCTGGTACGTTGGGAGGCTCAAGGAAATTCCCGGCGTGTTTAGTCAGGGCGAAACACTGGAAGAATTGGAAGAAAACATCAGAGATGCTTATCAGCTCATGATGGCCGATGAAAAAATGACGCCTCGCCAAGGTGCGTATACAAAAGCGCTTATGGTGGAAGTGTGAAACGCCGCGATTTTATTCGAGAATTGGTGCGTGCCGGATGTTATCTGAAACGACATGGTAACCGGCATGATATTTATGCAAACTCTCAAAATGGAAAAAGCGCTCCCGTTCCCCGCCATGCCGAGTTGAAAGATAGCCTATGTGATCTGATCAGAAAACAACTCGGCCTTGTTCAGTAGCTTGTTTTTCACCATACTGAGGAGGAAAGTTGCATGAGTCCCGCAAAAATCAAAATGCGCCAGCTCGTCGACTGGCGCGCCGCGATTTGGGCCGGTGCGATCAGCGGCGTTGTCTTTTTAGTCATCAACATGCTGTTGACGAAATTTTACGTCGGCAGTCCGTGGGTGGTTATACGGCTCGTCGCTTCAATCGTAATGGGCACGCGCGTTTTGCCGCCGCCCGCCGATTTTGATGCCACCATTTTTGTCTTCTCACTCCTTGTTCATTTCCCGCTTTCCATCGCCTTTGCCAGTATCATCGCCGCGATTCTCCATCGTTGGGGACTGCTCGTCGGCATTATCGGCGGTGCGCTGTTCGGTCTCGCCCTTTACGTGATCAATTTTTACACCTTCACATTTTTCTTCCCGTGGTTTTTTCCCATGCGAAGCTGGATCATGGCGGTGAGCCACGCGATCTTTGGCGCGTGTGCCGGCGGCGTCTACGAAGGCTTGGAAGTTGAAAAATTCGTGCCGGTTGAAGCCGAAGCGTGATAAATACTTTTTTGATTTTAATGCAAAAATTGCTAACGATAGAAAGGGAGCTTCCATGCACGGACAAAGTTTTCCTCACATGCAATTTGGCCGGCAAGGTTTTGGACAAGGCGGCTATCCAGCCTCGACGCGGCGCGGCTGCGGCGGCGCGCGCCTGTTACTTGGGCTGGCGATGGCGGCTTTTGCGGTGATTTCATATTTCGGTTCGAGCGTTTACAATCCGATTACCGGTGAAAAACAACACGTCAGTCTCTCGGAGGAACAAGAGATTGCTCTGGGATTACAGTCTGCTCCGGAAATGGCGGCGCAGCATGGCGGTCCTCATCCTGATGAACAGTTGCAAGCGGTGGTTGACGCTGTCGGGCAAAAGCTCATTGCGAATACGGCGGCTTCGCAATCGCCGTATCCATTTGAATTTCATCTCTTGGCCGATCCGCAAACGGTCAATGCCTTTGCCCTTCCGGGCGGGCAGATTTTTATCACGTATGCGCTTTACAGCCGTCTCGAAACCGGGGGACAATTGGCCGGCGTGTTGGGGCATGAAGTCGGGCATGTTGTCGGCCGCCACAGCGCTGAGCATATCGCCAAGCAGCAACTCACGCAGGGGCTCACCGGCGCCGTGGTTTTATCCACGTATGATCCCAACGACCCGAGCAGCCAGCGCACGGCGCAAATCGCGATGGTGATCGGGCAGTTGGTCAATATGAAATTCGGCCGCGAGGACG